>Ga0209200_1000463_pt1 | contig 45855 bp, 83 predicted proteins | sample AD_UKC033_MetaG_FD_184406 | JGI IMG/M metagenome (GOLD analysis project Ga0209200, IMG submission 184406) | Active sludge microbial communities of municipal wastewater-treating anaerobic digesters from USA - AD_UKC033_MetaG (SPAdes) (version 2) | ecosystem: Engineered > Bioreactor > Anaerobic >... | reverse complement strand
CTCCAGAATATGTCGTATAATTTACAATTAAAACTGCCCTTCCATCATTAAATATATTTAACTTACCCTTAAATTTGGGTTTATCTTCTTTATTGGTAATTAAATAACTTTATATTTGGATTTATCTGATTCAATTTTTTCTGAATTATAATTCCTTTTATTTAATGATTACCCAATCTTATATTATTAAATTCCTTTTCTTCTTTAAGAAAACCCTTCAATATAAAACTAGTTTTCTGGGGAATAAAACCTGTTAATTCATTTGGAATATTATTAATTTTATCAACATAAAATCTTCTATTGTTTACATAATCATGAACTAACCATTTATCTTTTTTATAAACAGAATCTTTTCTATAAGATATGGGTTCAATTGATATTTGAATATACCCTTCACTATCAATCAAATCGAAACCTTTTCTTTTTATTGATATACCAGAAAAATTATAGTTAATTTCTACTATTTTTAAATCATGTTGATTGGCAAAATCTTTTAAATTGGTTAGTCTTCCATCATTTAAAATTTCATCAATAATATCTATTGATTCTTTTAATATTCTTTTGTTAATTTTCATATTAAATAATTTTTATATAAATAGATAATCTAAATAATAAATACTAATAATTATTAACTATTTATATTAAATAAATATCATATAATAAAAAATACTAAAACCATTTTGAAAAAATTTTTAAATAGAATAATTATAAATGAAATTTTTTCATTTATAAATGAAAACCATAAAAATAATAATGATTCTGAAAAAGAATTTGTTGCTAGATATGCAACTCATATTGAGAATGATTTAAAAAGAGGTTGGAGTAGTTGGACTTTTGGTAACTATGGATTTCATGGAACAAAAGAAGAATTAAAAAAAGCAATGCAAACAGCAATTGATAATAATCATGAATTTTCAATATCAGGATTTGACCTTTGGGGTGATGATATTAAAAAAGCAGATATTCGTGAATTATATCCCAACTATTGGGTGTTGGTCGATAATGTAAATGCTAAAAATGGACTGTCGTTTATACCATTAAAATCAACAAATCTAAAAGATGCTATTATTGAAGCAAAAAATGAAATATATTCAGGTGAGGGAGTTTCTTACCACCCAAGTGAAGTTAAACTAGTGTATAGTATTGATAATCTAATTCATATTTTTGAAGTTATCTAAAAAATAAATTTTAATATTATGAAAAATATAATGAATAACAATACCTTAATATCCGAAAACCCACAATCCGATATTAAATATAATAACGAAGCGAAAAGAATATTCCATAAAATAAAAAAGAATATAAATAATATAAAATTAGAACCAACAAATCCTGATTTAGAATTCGTATATGATACAAAAGGAAACAAACGTCCATTATATGGTGTTAAATTTAATCTAAACCAAATAGATAAAAAATATAACCTAAATATTATATTTGCACATCAAATAGGTAATAATATAGCATTCTTTGACCGAAATAATAATAGAATGGTATTCCTAATTATATCACAAACTGATAAAAACTCATTCGAAAATAATGAATACTATGCAAAATTAAGATTTAAATTTTGGATTGCTGAAGATACTTTTATTCACGAATTTATTCATTACCTAGATTCAATTAGATATAAAAATACATATAAACCAACAATGAATAAAAATAGTAAAGAAGAATATTACAACTCACCCGAAGAATTTAATGCGTATATGCATGGAATAATTACATATGCATTAAAAAATAAGTATAGATTGAAAAATCTACCATTTAAAACATTCCTAAATAGAATAATAAAAAACTATATAAAAGAAAACTTTGGATTTATAAAAAATATTAATGATGATAATAAAAAAAAGTTAATAAAAAGAATGTATAAAACATATACAGAATTTAATAAACCTATTCTTGTAAAAGAAGAAAATTTAAACACTAACCAAAATAATATTCTAACAGAAAAGGAGTTTAACAAAATATACGTAGCACAACATAAAGATATTAGAGGTAAAATGAATAATACCCTTGAACAAAATAAAAAAAGTATTCTAAAAAATGGATTCCATAAAAGTACCAGTGTAAACCTACTACCCATATTTAACGGATATATATTCAGTATTATTGATAGAAAATATGGAAACCATAAAGATGATATGGTTTATATTATAAGAAAAGAAGGTGTTAATGAAAAAAATGGTAATTATAATATAAAAACAGGATATAAACCAACAGAAAATGAAGTCTTTAAAATAGAATATGACTACCAACCAACATATGAAGCATATGTTAATGCTATGCTAAATAAATAAAAAATAAATATTTATACTTCTGATAAAATACTTAAATATATCCTAAAATAATTTTATGTTTCATTAGATTTATTAATATATATAAAATAAAATATAATGGTTTTTGAAATATTACTTGATAAAGATTTATATAATTCAATATCTCTTAAAACAAAAATAATTAATTTTTTTAGAACACGGTCTTTTGTTTTATATGGAAGTTTAAAAAATTGGAATATGACAATTATTGGTAAAAAAATAAGAGAATAATATTTTTGATTTAATAAATTAATATTATATTTTTTTATAAATTATTATAAAAGATAATTTCTATTTTCTAAAAATTTTTTGGGAAATTTTTTGTTACATTTAGAAGTTATTCGTGTAGCACCCCCCCCTGTTTTTCGTCCCCCTGTGGTGGGGATATATAGGGGGGGGATACGGTAAATAAGGGAGTAGGGGGATAAATAATATTTACATATTCTTATACGTATTTTAAATTAAAAAGTTTCAATCTTATTTAAAAATTTATATCTTTTTTTAATTTAGAATAATTCTAAATAGGGTTATTTATTTTAAATTTGGTTTATTACAATTAGTTTATTTTAATGTAATGGCAATTAATATTTAATATAAGACGTTTATTTGTTTGTTTAGTATAGAGTATTGACAAAAAAAAACGGGCTTAAATTAGCCCGTTTTTTAGTGTTTAAGAAAAACTATATTAATTCGTATGTAGTTTTTCTAAATTTCACTCTTACAATATTGTCAATTGAAACTTCTCTATGATGAATTTCCTTACCCTCACTAACACCCTGATTTTTAGGAGTATTGTCAGGAAAATAGGGTTTTATAATTTTGTTAGGTATTAGTACCATATTTTTGTCAAAGTAAAACGACCTAAAAGTTTGCTGGTGTTTGTAGGTTAAATAAAAAGTACATTTTTCTTTGTGCATGGACAAAGCAGTGGATATTCGTATTCCTTTGCCATTCCATAATGGTTTAGCAATAAAATTTTTTGTAAGATTTTCTCTTTCTCTTTCGTTATTTACACTATTTTCGTAAACATAACCAATCATGCAACCAATATTTGCAATTTTCATAATATCACCAAAGAGTATTTTACCATCTTTGGTCAATTTGGGGGTTGTAATATATTGGATTGAAGCGGGTTGTGCCCCAAAATTCCAATTTTTCAACATTTCGATTAGTTGGTCTTTCGATACTCTTACTGTATTTTTCATGGTAAAAAAATTTAGATTAAACAATAAAAAAATTAATTAATTAATTACAATTAATGTTACGTATTTTAAATTAAAAAGTTTCAATCTTATTTAAAAATTTATATCTTTTTTTTAATTTAGAATAGTTTTAAATAGGGTTATTTATTTTAAAATATATGTGGTTTATTACTATTAGTTTATTTTAATATAACAATGATTTATTTTTTATTTTAGACGTTTATTTATTATTTAGGTATGGATATTGACAAAAAAAAAACGGGCTTAAATTTGCCCGTTTTTTAGTGTTTATTTACTTTGCTTTTTAAGCATTGGCAATTAAATACTCTAATACTGCAATATCTTTGTCTTTTCTTTTTTCAGGACTTGCAATGTTGAGTTCGTCATCATTAATATATTGGTTTATCCCATTATAGATAAGCCAATCACTTATTTTTCCTGCATATCCCAAAGTAGGATTATCGGACTCAACTCTAATTTTGTCAATGATATTAGTAACAGTATTAAATTTTTTGTTGTCAATAGCAGTAATACCAACAGCACCTAAAACTTCCTTGATTCTATCTTCAACTTTATATACCATACGGTCTGATAGTTGTGAATAGACATTTTTAACACTTGTTACAATTTCCTTTCCATTTTTTGCAATCATTTTGAGAAGATTGTCAAACTGAATAAGCGATTCTAAAATACTTGGGGTATGTTTGCCAGAAATTTGTAAATTATAATCTTTCATTTGCTTTACAGGTACAGTCAAACCATTTTTACAAACAAGCCTATAAAAACCTGCAATACCTTTGTATTTCCATAACCCATTGTAACTATGTTGGAATACAAAGGAAAATTTAATATCATCCTTTGTGTTTGGCATAATAAAAGCATATGCAGGGTCTTCAATGATATAGTAAGCATAAAACATGGCATGTTTTAGCATACTGTATTTAACAGTGAAATTCACGTTATTCTGCTTAAAAATTTCCTCAATTTTAGGAAAAATTTCACTATTAGGGACTAATTGATAACGGGGAGAACAATAGTTGAGGTCAATTTCGCCCGTATCAATATGACCCACAACTACTTTTGAATATTCCTGATTAGTGTTACGTGGGTTATCCCTTAGTTCAACAGGGAAAAGCATTTCATTAAGAGTGCAAGGCATTAAAAATGATGGTGTTTTCATAATTGATAAGATTTTAATTAAACAATAGTTGTTATTTGTATTTGTTTATTCGTATTTTAATTAAAAAAGTTACATTTTTTTAATTAAAAATGATAAAATTGTATTAATTTAGAATGATTTTAAATAAGGGTATTGATATAACTTTTTGTTTATTATGGCGTATATTAATTGATATTGAATAAAAATCGTATGATTATTTTTAAATAAAAATAATTATATTTTTTTATTAATTAATATTAATTTTTTTTTGATAAAAGAATAAAACTTATTATTAGTTAATAACAATAAGTTTTATTTAAAATGAAATATTAATATAATTATTTATTATTCTACATGTATAATAGTATAATTAATAACTACATTATATTTGGCAATATAATATCCCTTTGAAATTAATTTTTCTTTAGTTAGTTCATTGGTTTCAATGAATCCAAATTCTTTACAAAGGTTAATAAAATATTTTTTGGTAAAATCAATAACATTATTTGATGTTTCTTTATTAGAAATATCAAAGGAATCAATGGTTTCAACAATACCGTTTTTTGTAACAATAATTGATATAATTATCATGGCATTCAATTTTATTGATTAATGCTATTTGAATATACGGAATGAATAAAAAATAGTTTCATTTCTATATAAAAAAACATTGTTCGATTAATAGTTATTAATTAAAACATAAATATTTTATATTTTTTGAAACTTTTATTTTTATATTACGTATTATTAAATATAATTACATTTTGTTTAACTAAAATTTTTGAATTATGGCAACTAAAATGACGAATCGTGAAGCATCTTTTTTTGTAGATTTAGTTAATGGTAAAACCATTAAAGAAATACAGGAATCTATAATTAAAAGAATTAGTAATTATCAATGGCGTACAAAAGTAAGTGATGAAGTTATTGTGAATGAAAAGCAATATGAGTTTAACAAATTAATGGAAGTAAAAGAGTTTTTTGATAAGGTTAAATTGTTTGAAGAAAAAGAAACATATTCAGTTATGGGTTGGGGGTATGGACAAACCAACTATGAAAATTTTATGGTTGTTGGTCAAATTGGTGGTTCAATGGTTTGTATTTTGGATTGTGGGAATTATGTTTTTACTGTATCAAAAGCCAAATATTTAAAAAAAGAATTTGCATGGTTGGATAATAGTAAAGTAAGGGCAACTAAATGGGATGAACCTTTTACAAAGGAAGAAATAATGGAACAAAACCAATACAACGCATATTACGGGCATTAAAGCCCGTTTTTTTTTGTTTTTATTATTAGTTTGTTATTAATTAAACATTGTTCGATGTTAATTATTTTAAATTAAAACATAAATATTTTATATTTTTTTGAAACTTAATTATTTTATTTACGTATAATCAAATAGTATAAACCAAAACATTTGTTAATTATGAATAAGTCAATTGAATTAATTAAAAAAGGTTTTGAAAGCAGTTCTGAAACAACACCAGAATTTTTGGAATTTTACAGAACCTTTAAATCGGAATTTAGAAAAGAATTAAAATCTATTGGTGCAACAAATATTGTATTCAGTAGAGGTCATTTTTACGTTTCAGGTTTTTTCACTTTGAATGGACAAGGGTGGTATTTTTCAATTCCTGATGTTAGGCATATGAATTTATATACCCGTGATTCTCATTTTTCGGATTTACTTTATAGGAAAGTAAAACACTATGAAGATTATACTGGTGAATATAACAGGTATGTTAATATTGAAATAGGAATGGCAAAGAATATGGATTTCGATTGAAATTGAATTGTTTTTAAATTGTTAATGAATATCCCTTTGGTTTAAATATCAAAGGGATTATTTTTTTATTAAGTGTTTAGATAAGATTTATTAATTAAACAATGTTCGATGTGATTATTAATAAAAACATTGTTCAAAATTTATTAATTAATCAATGTTCAGTTGTTGGTTTATTAATTAAACAATGTTCGATATGATTATTAATAAAAACATTGTTCAAAATTTATTAATTAAAATATTATTTATTTTTTAAATAAAGAATGTTCATATTAATATAAAAGGAAACAACCCATTGCACTCTTATTGGAACAACGGGTTGTTTTTTAAAAATTATTTATTTGACGGAGCGTAAAACCCACAGGTCTTTAGCCTGTGGGATGTAAGCGACTAACCCTGATTGAGAATATACTCACGAATAGTATCAGGAGATGCTTCACCTATTGAACAAACGAAATAACCATCTGACCAGAAAGTATGTTCTTTCCAAAAATGTTTAAATAAGAATGACCTGTGTGATGAACGCCAAATATGATAAGTAGATTCTTGTTTTAACTTGCGAACAATAGAAGTAATTGAAAGACGAGGAATATAACGAATAAGAAAGTGAATGTGGTCTAAATCTGATTCAAACACTTCAATTTCAAAATCTGAATTAGAAGTAATGTTTAATAGAATGGAACGCATATCATCTTTTAACTGACCGACAAGTAACTTTTTACGATACTTGCAAACGAAGATTAAATGACACTTTAAGTAGTGTTTTGAGCGATTTGTGCTGATGTAATTACTTTTTTTAGACATAGTAGCGAAATTTTTTTGTGAATGTTTCTCAAACTCGATGGAAATATTTACAAAAAAATGTAGCGGATTTACAAAAATGTATTATCTTTGCATAAAATAAAACTATTTAATAGTAGAATGAAGACAATTTTTCGGACATATCAATTTGAATTGCAGCCAACACAAGAGCAAAAAGTGTTGTTGGATAAGCATTTTGGATGTATCCGTTACGTTTACAACTACTTTTTAAATGAAAGGAAAGAACAATATCAAGCCGATAAAAAGTCTGATAACTACTATAAACAGGCTGCTACATTAACCGAACTAAAAAAGAAAGAAGAAACTGCTTGGCTCAAAGAAGTGAATAGCCAATCATTACAATTTGCTTTAAGATGTCTGGATACTGCTTACGTAAACTTCTTTAGAGGTAACGCTAAGTTTCCACGATTTAAGTCAAGGAAAAAGAAAAACTCATTCACAGTTCCACAGTTCGCAAAACTTGAAGGTGGTAGATTTTTTGCACCAAAATTCAAAGAAGGTATTAAGGTAAATGTTCACCGTGAAGTTAAAGGCGAAATTGGTAAATGCACTTTGAGTAAAATACCAACAGGCAAATATTTTGTATCAATATTATCAGAAGAACAATATCAACCAAAAGAAAAGACTGGTGCTGTTTGTGGAATTGATTTAGGTTTAAAAGACTTTGCTATTACTTCTGATGGTGTTAAATTCAAGAATAACAAATACACAAAACAATATGAAAAAGAGTTAGCGAAAGCACAAAAACATCTTTCTCGTAAGACAAAAGGAAGTAATTCGTTTGAAAGACAAAGACGAAAAACTGCAAGACTTCACGAAAAGATAACCAACTCACGAATGGATAACTTACACAAGGTATCCCACCAATTAGTATCAGATTATGATATAATTGCATTAGAAGATTTGAATGTAAAAGGTATGGTCAAAAACCATAAACTCGCCAAACATATCTCTGATGCAAGTTGGGGGACTTTTGTTAGGTTACTTGAATACAAGGCTGATTGGAACGATAAACAGATTGTAAAAATCAATCGCTTCTACCCATCAAGTAAAACCTGCTGTGAGTGCGGTTGGATAAATCAAGACTTAAATCTCTCAAATAGAGAGTGGACTTGCAAAAACGGACACGTTTTAGACCGTGATTTAAACGCTGCAAAGAACATTTTAAAAGAAGGATTAAAAATAATATCGTCAGGAACTGGCGATTACACGGGTGGAGACTCAAATAAGACTTTGGTAACAAAGCACAAGTCCGTGAAACCCGAAGCCCATTTGTCTTTAGCAAATGGGTAGTTCACTGCATCATCAAGTTACAATACGGATAAAATAATTGATAACATGGAATTGAAAAAAAGAATTAATAGGGCTTTTAATACTTTAAAACCAAATTATAAGCGTATTGCCGAATTATTCTTTTTGGATGGAAAGAAATATCATGAAATTGCTGAAATATGCCAAATTCCAATGGGTAGTGTAAAAGGAATGATAAATAGAGCAAGGACATTGTTACAAATGGAATTGGCATGATTGTTCGTTTTAAATAAAAATAATTAAATTAAACCCATTTAATTAAAAATAAATTAAATGGGTTTTTTTGTAACAATTTGAAGTCAATGTACGTATATAATAATAATTTTTTCAATTATGAAACCTATTTTAATATCATTAAAAGATTTGAATAAAAATCCATGTGAAAAATATTATGATTACATAATGGATAATTATGGTAAAAATGGTTTATTTAATCCATTAGAATTGATTAATATATTAAGTAAAAATAAATATAATGATGTTTCTTGGTTAATTAAAAATTGTAAATTTTGTCAAACAAAAGAAATGGTTGATTTTTATAAATCACTTAAACCAGCATATGATAATGTTTCTTGGTTAATTAAAAAATGTGAATTTTGTCAAACAAAAGAAATGGTTGATTTTTATAAATCATTAAATCCAAAATACTATAATGTTTCTTGGTTAATTTTTAATTGTAAATTTTGTCAAACAAAAGAAATGTATGAATATTTAGAAACATTAAGGTCAAAAATGTAACTAATATTATTTTCTTTCGTATAATCAAATAGTATATACCAATAAAAATTTTCAATTATGACAACCTTTTCAATTACATTGTATGATACTGAAACAGAAGAAATTGTTGGTATGGTAGTACCAATAGAAGTAATTAATATAGATGATTTTTATGATGTTATTAGAAAATCATTTATTGATTTTCATAGGTCTGAATATTATAATGACGGATTTTATGATATTGTAGATTTTGTTGAATTTCATAATGAAACCAATGATGTGAAAATTGATTGGATTTTTAATGAGTTTATTCAACTATCAAAAAAAGATATTGTTTAATTAATATTTTTTATGAACAGGTTTTATTTAAAAACAGATATTAATTCATCTGAAATTAGTGATATTACCTATAAAAGTAATTTAATGAAGGGTAATATTTTTAAAGACGGTATTTTATATATTCGTTTTGATAGTGATGCTCCTAAAAATAGTGAAATATTGGGATTTTCAAACACAACAAATTTAATTTCTTTAATTAAAAACAATATAAAAGTTTTTCAAATTTTTAATACTTCATTAAAATTTAAGTACGGATATTTTAAGATAAATTAAAAATAATTTTATCGGTAATAATACTTATAATATTACTTTATCGGTATTATTACCGATATTTGTAATATTTTTTATTATGATTTAAATAAGTAATATTGTAACCATTTTTATTTTCTTTCGTATAATTCAATAGTATAAACCAATGAAAATTGAAGCCATGAAATATTACATTCACAATATTGAATATGTTACTGATGGTGAATTGGTAGATTTACCAACAGAAATGGAAATTATTGTTCCTGACAGATTAAAAAACGAAGAAGAAATTAAAGAATATCTTTCTGATAATATTTCCAATTTAACAGGTTTTTTACATTTGGGATTTTCTTATCATAGAATAATTCCAAATGAAAAAATAATATTAAATGATTTAAAAGAATTGCCATGTGATAAGTTTTATGAATACATTGTTCAAAACTATGGTAAGAATAAATCATTTAATCCTTTGATTGTAATTATTAGATTGGGCGGTGGTGCTGCAAAACTTGCATGGCTTATTGCCAATAGTACAAAACATCAAACATGGGATATGATTAGATATTTTAAATCATTTAATCCAAAGGAAAATGCAATACATTGGTTAATTAAAAATTGTGATTTTTGTAAAAGACCCGATATTTTTAATTATCTTAAAGATATTAAATGAATTTCTTATAACAATTTATGGTCAATGTACGTATAAATAAAAAATATTTGTCAATTATGAAACCAATTTTAATTAGTTTAAAAGATTTAGATGAAAAACCATGCAGAAAATATTATGACTATATTATTAAAAAATATGGTAATAATGGTTTATTTAAACCATTAGAAATATTTGATGAATTAAATGGTGATTATGCTGATGTTTCTTGGTTAATTAAAAATTGCGAAAAATATCAAACCAAAGAAATGTTGGATTATTATAAATCACTTAATCCTGATTATGATTATGAAGATGTTTCTTGGTTAATTAAAAAATGTGAATTTTGTCAAACACAAGAAATGTTGGATTATTATAAATCACTTAAACCTACATATTATAATGTTTCTCTGTTAATTGGTAATTGTGAATTTTGTCAAACACAAGAAATGTTGGATTATTATAAATCACTTAATCCTGATTATGAAAATGTTTCTTGGTTAATTAAAAAATGTGAATTTTGTCAAACACAAGAAATGTTGGATTATTATAAATCATTAAATCCTAATTATGAAGATGTTTCTTATTTAATTTATAAATGTAAATTTTACCAAACACAAGAAATGTTAGATTATTATAAATCACTTAATCCTGACTATAAAAATGTTTCTTGGTTAATTGCCAATTGTGAATATTGTCAAACAGATGAAATGTATGAATATTTGAAAAGTAAAAAAAATAAATTGTAACTATTATTATTTTCTTTCGTATAATGCAATAGTATAAACCAAAACATTTGTCAATTATGAAAATAATAACTAAAGAAATTGAAGAAGCCTTTGAAAAACAGGGTTACACAGGTGATAAAAGTGCTGATGAAATAAAAGTGGTTATGAAACTTTTTAATCCGTGTGGTGCAGGTACTTGGTATATTTACGAAAAAATTGATGATGATATTTATATGTGTTTTGCAAATTTAGGCGACCCTACATTTGCTGAATGTGGAAGTGTTTCATTGTCAGAATTAATGTCATTAAGACTTCCTTTTGGATTAAAAATTGAAAGGGATATGTATTTTAAACCTCTTTCCATGACGTTAAAAGAAGTAATGGATAAAGTTGAATCGGGTGTTCATGTGTAATGGTAAATAAGTTTTAGTTAAACAATTAAATCCCATTGATTTTAAATAAAATTGATGGGATTTTTTGTAACTTTATTAAATTTTATTCGTATAATCAAATAGTATGAACTATTAAAACTTTACAACTATGTACAACATTAATTTCAACATTAAATTTGAAATTCCTAAATTGGAATTATACGATATTGTTTTTCGTGCAATTTATCAATTTAAAGAAAAACATAAATATATAATTCGATTATCAAATGATAATAATAAATATCCATTAAATTTAATGGTATTTGGATTATTATATTATAATGATAATCTATTTTTTTATCTCGAAGATGTTTATGATTTTTCAATTAATAGAGCAAATATTTTTGATGGAATTTATGAATACTGTTTAATTAATAAAATTACAACTTACGAAGATTTTAAAAATTTAACTTCAAAAGATGATAATATTGACAGTATTGTGGAATATTCACAAAATAAAGTTTAAATACGTAACATTTATGATTAATGTACGTATATAGATTAGAAATAATTTTTAATTATGAAACCAATTTTAATTAAACTAAAGGATTTAAAAAATAAACCATGTAAAAAATATTATAATTACATAATAGATAATTATGGTAAAGATAAACTATTTAACCCATTAAAAATAATTGAGAAATTAAATGATGGTTATTATGGTGATGTTTCTTGGTTAATTGTCAATTGTAAAAAATATCAAACAAAAAAAATGGTTGATTATTATAAATCACTTAAACCTACATATTGTTATGTTTCTTTGTTGATTGTCTATTGTGAATTTTGTCAAACACAAGAAATGTTGGATTATTATAAATCTCTTAATCCATTACATCGTGATGTATCTAGGTTAATTATTGGGTGTAAAATTTGTCAAACACAAGAAATGTTGGATTATTATAAATCACTTAATCCTGAATATGATAATGTTTCTCGGTTAATTAAAAATTGTGAATTTTGTCAAACACAAGAAATGTTGGATTATTATAAATCTTTAAATCCTGAATATGATGATGTTTCTTGGTTAATTGGTTATTGTAAATTTTGCCAAACACAGGAAATGTTAGATTTTTATAAATCTTTAAATCCTGAATATGATGATGTTTCTTGGTTAATTGCTAATTGTGAATATTGTCAAACACAAGAAATGTTGGATTATTATAAATCTTTAAATCCTAAATACAATGATGTTTCAATGTTAATTGGTTGTTGTAAAATTTACCAAACACAAGAAATGTTGGATTATTATAAATCACTTAATCCTGAATATTGGAATGTTTCTTGGTTAATTGCCAATTGTGAATATTGTCAAACAGATGAAATGTATGAATATTTGAAAAGTAAAAAAAATAAATTGTAACTATTATTATTTTCTTTCGTATAATGCAATAGTATAAACCAAAACATTTGTCAATTATGAAACCTATTTTAATATCATTGAATGATTTGGATTTAGAACCATGTGAAATTTATTACGACTATATTATAAAGAAATATGGTGAAAACGATTTATTTAACCCATTAGAAATAATAAAATTTTTTGGAAATGATTTTAGAGATATTTCTTGGTTAATTAAAAATTGTAAAATTTGTCAAACCAAAGAAATGTTGGATTATTATAAATCAATTAATCTTAGTTATAAAAATGCTTCTTGGTTAATTAAAAATTGTGAATTTTGTCAAATAAAAGAAATGTTGGATTATTATAAATCACTTAAACCAGCATATGATGATGTTTCTTGGTTAATTGAAAATTGTAAAATTTGTCAAACCGATGAAATGATTGAATATTATAAATCTCTTTCTCCAACATACAATAATGTTTCTTGGTTAATTGTTTATTGTGAATTTTGTCAAACACAAGAAATGTTGGATTATTATAAATCATTAAATCCTGATTATGGCAATGTTTCAATATTAATTAAAGAATGTGAATATTGTCAAACACAAGAAATGTTGGATTATTATAAATTTCTTAATCCTGATTACGGTGATGTTTCAATATTAATTAAAAATTGTGAATTTTGTCAAACCAAAGAAATGTTGGATTATTATAAATCATTAAATCCTGATTACAATAATGTTTCAATGTTAATTAAAAATTGTAAATTTTGCCAAACAGACGAAATGTTGGATTATTTGAAAAGTTTAGAATAACATATTGTAACTTTTATTCATATTTTTCGTATAATCAAATAGTATAAACCAAAACATTTTTCAATTATGAGCAAAAAAGATTTTAAATTAAAATGTAGTTTCCATGAATATGGACGTGGTAAGAATAAGAAAAATGCAATATATTTTGATTACAATTTTCATGGGTATAAATATATGGTTAAAGCCAATATTGAAGATTGTAAAAGAAATGAATTGTTAAATATACTATATGATTGGATTTTTAATGATATTGTACCACCTTGGTACGTATTTTATAAATATGCACCAACAGATAACGAAAGATTTAAAGTATCATTAATTGGATAAATTTTGTAACATTTTTCAATAAACTTCGTATAATAAAATAGGTTTTGGTTTCTTTTGATTTTAATCCTGTCTGTTTAATTAAAAATAGGCAGGATTTTTTCTTGTTATTTGAAAATTAAACTTTCAATTTACAATTGTAACATTTTTATTTTTCTTTCGTATAATTCAATAGTATAAACCAATAAAAATTTTCAATTGTGAAACCAATTTTAATTAGTTTAAAAGATTTAAAAGTTAAACCATGTAAAAAATATTATAATTACATAATAGATAATTATGGTAAAGATAAACTATTTAACCCATTAAAAATAATTGAGAAATTAAATGACGGTTATTATGGTGATGTTTCTTGGTTAATTGCCAATTGCAAAAAATATCAAACAAAAAAAATGATTGATTATTATAAATCACTTAAACCTACATATTATTATGTTTCTTGGTTAATTGTTAATTGTAATTATTGTCAAACACAAGAAATGTTAGATTTTTATAAATCTTTAAATCCTGAATATGATGATGTTTCTTGGTTAATTGGTTATTGTAAATTTTGCCAAACACAGGAAATGTTAGATTTTTATAAATCTTTAAATCCTGAATATGATGATGTTTCTCGGTTAATTAAAAATTGTGAATTTTGTCAAACACAAGAAATGTTGGATTATTATAAATCTTTAAATCCTGTCTATAAAAATGTTTCTCTGTTAATTGCCAATTGTGAATATTGTCAAACACAAGAAATGTTGGATTTTTATAAATTATTAAAACCATAATTTAATTGTCGAATCTTTTTAAATAATTAATTATGAAAAATAATGACCTATCATTGGAAAAAAAAGATGATTTTGGAATTATTTGTTTAATTTTAGTTTTTATTATCGTTTCAACATTAGTTTTTTTATTAGGTACAACTATTCCAATAAAAACGGATAAACCAATAAATCCTGAAATTCAAATAAACATTAAAAATGGTATTTCTGATACAACTTATATTTATCATAAATAAACTAATTGTCAAATCTTTTAAATTAAAAAACTATGCATGAAGTAAATATAAACGGATTTGTTTACTATGCCGATTATGTAAGGCGTATTTTATATGAAGATAGAGAACGTACAAAAGGAGTTCCTTTTAGTTATTTAACTAAAAGTGAACTTGAAATTGTTGAAAAACAGATTAGATTTCCAAAAAGTAAAAAATCAATTTAATTAAAATAAAAAATGTTAAAAATCCCTGTAACAAAAGCAGGGATTTTTCGTATCATTAAATATAAACCAAACATTACTTATTATGGGCTACAAATGGAAACCAAGCAAAGCACAAAGACGTGAATTTGCAATACGAATGGCAAATGATGAAGAATATAGAAATGCTTACTATAAAAGAAAAGAAGAAAGGGAAGCAAAAAGACGTGAATCTTCAAAGTTTGATTATAAAACTGCGGGCGGGGAATATATACCCACAAAAGCACAATATAATGCTGCTTTTCAATTTTTATACAATAATGATTTAAGTGAAGAAGAATCCGATGCTTGCAATATGGTTGTAAATGGATATATTTGTAATATGAAAGTTCATCACGATTTTATTCATATTGTGAATGAATTAATAAGAAACAAAAAAATAATTAATTATTAAATAAAATGAAACCGATTTTAATATCATTGAATGATTTGGATGAAAAACCATGTGAAAAATATTATGACTATATTATAAAAAATTATGGTGAAAATGGTTTATTTAACCCATTAGAAACAATTGAAAAATTAAATGACGGTTATTATGCTGATGTTTCTTGGTTAATTGTCAATTGCGAAAAATATCAAACCAAAAAAATGTTGGATTATTATAAATCATTAAATCCTAACTATTGGAATGTTTCTTGGTTAATTGCCAAATGCGAAAAATATCAAACACTTGAAATGTTGGATTATTATAAATCACTTAATCCTGACCATAATGATATTTTATGGTTAGTTGTTAATTGTAAATATTGTCAAAGAAAAGAAATTTTGAAAAAATTAAAATCACAACACTAACATTTCTATACTTTTTTCGTATAATCAAATAGTATAAACCAATAAAAATTTTCAATTATGGAATTAAGAATTAACTATATCATTGTAGATGAAAAAAATCGTTGGTTATCAACAGGTTTTGAATCAACCATTGAAGAAATTGAAGAAGATATTAAAGAAATAAAACAAGACCTAAAAAATAAGGGTATAAGAACAGTTCAAGAAAATCTACAAAAAATTACAAATAATTAAAAAATATTTATATCTTTGTACAACTTTTTATAAATTTTATACTATTTATATATGAAAAGAAACTTGTTAAAGATGATAAAAGATACAAATTACAAAGTTGTAAGAGTTACGAAGACTGAATTCGAATTGGATAATGGTGACATATATCCTCATAATTTCAAACTTGAAGAAGATATTACCGTTGAGGAATTTCAAAAACTATTGGATTCTTCAAAAGAACTAATCGTAGATTTACTGAGGAAGATTGATGAGCAATAATTTATTAAATATTAAAGAAGCATCATTGTACCTTAATGTATCCGATGAAACTCTTAGGAATTGGGACAGAAGTGGAAAACTACCATCAATAAAAACTGCTGGCGGTCACAGGAGATATCAAAAGGAAGTTCTTGATGAATTTATTGGTATAATCAAAAACGATGAAATATCCGATATTGTTGCCATCTATGCCAGAGTGAGTTCACATGAGCAAAAGCAAAAGGGGGATTTGGACAGACAATCACAGAGAATATCCGAATACTGTGCAAAAAAGAAATTGAAAGTTGAATATATAATCAAAGATGTTGGTTCGGGATTGTCTGATACACGAGCAGGTTTTGTTAAACTTAGTAATTTGGTTATTGAAAAGAAAATAACTCAAGTGGTGATTGAAAACAAAGATAGATTAACAAGATTTCAATATAACTTTGTGGAGAAGATGTTCGGAAGTTATGGTGTTAAGGTTATCTGTATCGACAAACCCGATGATGAAGGAGATAAAGAATTCATCAATGACCTCATGATGATTATTGCATCGTTCTCAGGTAGGCTCTATGGCTCACGAAGTGCTAAACGCAGAAGAGAAAAGAAATTAAAAGAAAATTCTAATATTAATTAAAAAAGAAAAATTATGAAAACTCAAAAAGAAGTAGAAAATCAGAATGTTAAAAAAAACATTGAAAAACGCATTAAAATGTTTGATAATGACATTAAAAAAAATGAAAATTTGTTTACTGAAACAAATAAAACTAAATATCGAAAAATTGTTAATAATCTTCGTGCAAGGCGTGGAGAATTACAATTCGTAAACAAAATATGGTTTTGAAAGTTATTTAGTTATGAAACTAATCAGGTCAACCAAATGTAGTTTGAAGTTCAGCACAAAGAAAAAAATGCTGGAATTAACAACAATCCTTAATGAATACGGAAAGGTTGTTAATATCTTCATTCAATATTTTTGGCAAAATCCTGAGAAAGCAAGTAAAGTTCTATTGTTAAAAGATATTGTTGATATACCTGAAACATGGATATCCGCAAGGTTAAGAAAGGTTGCTGCCAGAGAAGCGATTGATATGGTAATGGCAACAAAGGTGAGATGGAAAGACGAACCAAATAAAATGGTGATGCCCGTTCATAAGGGAAATCGTATGTATGTTAGTTGTACTATCGCTGATTTAGTTCCATCAAAGGAATCATCAGAGTTTGATGCATGGTTACATATTGCTTCGATTGGTAACAAGATGATTATGGATTTACCGATAAAATATCATAAACACTTCAATAAATATAATAATATCGGTAAGCGTTTGAACTCATATATTATTACCAAGAACTATGTTCAGTTCAGTTTTGAGATAATAACCGAGGCGAAGAAAGAAGGTACGAAGTGTATTGGTGTTGATACTGGTATAAACGCATTAGCAAGTTTGAACAACGGAAACCAATACGGCAAGGACATCAAAGGTTGTATTGAAAGGGTGAAACGATGTAAGCAGAAATCCAATGGATATTATGTAGCCAAGAGAGCATTGAAGCAAAGGATTGATGAAACAGCAAAAGAAATTATAGTGAAAGAAAACCCAGATTTGATAGTTGTAGAACAACTGAAGAATATGGGGCATAAATCAAAACTCAAAGCACGATTGAGTAAAAGTATTCGTGCTTCGATTGGTACTTGGAATTGGAAGTACTGGTTAAAGAGACTTGAAATGCAATGCGAAACTAACCGTGTTAGTTTTCGCAGTGTTAGTCCTTATCATACCAGTACTACCTGTCCAGCATGTGGTCTTGCCAATCGGGGAAATCGAAATGCTGAGAAGTTCTTGTGTCTTAATTGTGGTCACGAAGACAATGCAGATATAAATGCAGGTAAGAACATCTTGAATCGGTTTCTCACGGGACAATACGGTGCTCGTTACAAACAGGAAAATCTAATTACTAATTTTTTGTAGATTTTTATGAACGGTGAAGAAATTGTAGATATGTGGTTATATGAAATTGTAGGAACAGGAAAAAAGATTTAATTATTTTTTATTTGAATAAGAAATATTATTTTTGTTAATTGGTAAATTATTAATTGGTTTACCAATTAACATTTTTATTTAAAATAAAATATTATATTGTTATGACTAAAAAAATAAATGCAAGTATTGCGGTATTATCCTGTTTACAGGATGCCATTAATTTAATTAATAATAATAATGGTTCAATTTCAAACAAAAAAATTAATTTTGCCCAATACTTAATATTTCAATGCAGTGGTAATTTAAACCAAGAAATTGATGTTGAATATTATAAAAAGAAATATGATAATATTGATATTGATAAAAATTTAATTAATATAAAATAATGAAATGTTGAATTATTATAAATTATTAAATCCAGATAAAACAGATGTTTTTTGGTTAATTAATAATTGTAAATTTTGTCAGACTAAAGAAATGTATAAATATTTAGAAACATTAAAAGAATAAATTGTAACATTCAAATATTTTCTTTCGTATAATCCAATAGTATAAACCAATAAAAATTAAAAGTTATGTCACGTAAAATGTATTTTATTTTAACTTTAAGAGTTATTGTTCAGGCAGATGATGATATTTTTCTTAATAATGTTGTAGATAATATTAATGTTGAAATTGAAACAGATTCAAATAAATTTGACGTTTTAGATTATAATACTATTGATTATGAATTAATTGATAGTAAATAATTATAAATATTATTAATTAAAATAAAATGGAAGAATTTGAACTATTACCAAGTACCAATTATACTTTTTCAATTTCATACGATACCAATAAGAAAGAAATTGGTGATTGTATTGAAATAATTGATTTTGTTTCTTTATTTTATAATACAGGTAAAAGTTTGGATATGTATGAAATTGAAGAATTATCCAAAATAAATAAATTTATGGTTGTTGAAAGTGGTTTAAATAATAACTATAAATTGGATAATTTAGAATTTAAACTCGATATTGTTGTTGTTAATTTACATAACAAAAAATATTATAAGTGTTCAAGTGGTCATGTGAAAATAATACCTTTTAATTAAAAAATTATGAAACCTATTTTAATATCATTAAATGATTTGGATGAAAAACCATGTGAAAAATATTATGATTACATAATAGATAATTATGGTAAAGATAAACTATTTAACCCATTAGAAATAATTAAAGAATTGAATGGTAATTTTGAAGAAGTTTATTGGTTAATTACCAACTGTAAAAAATATCAAACAAAAAAAATGATTGATTATTATAAATTATTTAATCCTAAGTATTGGAATATATCTTGGTTAATTAGTGAATGTAAAATTTGTCAAACACAAAAAATGTTGAATTATTATAAATCTCTTAATCCTGATTATAAAGATGTTTTAAGGTTAATTAAATATTGTGAATATTGTCAAACCGATGAAATGTATAAATATTTGAAAAGTTTAATTTTCTTTCGTGTAATCAAATAGTATAAACCAATAAAATTGAACTGTTATGAAAATTTTATCAATTATTGTTATAAACGATAACATTGTCAAATCAATTGATTCGTTTGGTGTTTATGAAGAACAATTATCAGATGATGTTAAAGATGTTGCAGAAAAACATTACATTGAGAAATGCAAAGAATTTGGTTTTATAGAAACCGAAAAATTAACAGAAGATGAATTAATTTGTTATGGTTTTTATATTGCCAAAAATGGTACAACAATAAATTATGTTGTGTCGTATATTTATTAAATATTTGCGACAAAATATAACATTTTATATTTTTTTTCGTATAATCATATAGTATAAACCAATAAAATTGAATGATTATGAATATTGATAATTTAAAAATCGTTGTAATTCCAACTGAAACAGAAAATAATATTAATCAATATTCTTCAGTTGAGGAAATTTTATCATGTGAAGAATCAATTATTTATTCCATTAGTGAATATCTTATTGCTCAAAACAATGATATTTTACCTATTCATTTTTCATTTTTAATTGATATTGTTAATAAGGTTAATTTAACCTATAAATATTTTGACAAAGAATCAAAAATTGAAAGAATTAAAAGTATTATTGATGAATGGGGTTCAACTAGTGCAAGTGAACTTAAATTAGATTCATCGCCTGTTTTAAATAATATTGGTAATATTATTGAATTGGTTGAAATTTTTGAAATTGATGGTATTGAAACGGTTGGGTGTATATGTAGTGTGAGATTAGAATAACTAAACTTTCGATTACTGATGAACTTGATTAGAACTACAAATATTAAATATACCACTGAAACTCACATTACGTATACACCTTGTTATGTGTAGGTGTGGATTATTAAGGTAGAATGTTTAATCGGAGAACTAAACAAAAATTTTAAAAGAAAAATAGGGGTGGATTTTTTAAATTTTAATATTTATATATAAAAGAAAACAATGAAAGATTTGAAACAGTTTATTAAAACCACAATACGAGAATATTTGAATGAAAATACTCAATATGATAGTGATAAAATTATTTATGATTTAGTTTCTGATTGGATTATATCTTCATTAGATGATACTGAAAAAAGGCAAGAAATTGGTGAAAAATTATTAAAGTTAAACATACCAAAAGAGTATAAAGAAACACCAAATAATATACTATATAGAATTGGTAAACCTAAAAACAAATTTGTTTCATACACATATGATTATCGTGGAGTAAACAAAATGATTGGTTGGTATAAAAAAATATTCAACAAAAATATAACAAGTGATGAAATCATAGAAATTGATGTTAATGATGTTAATGTTTTAATTTGTATACCAACATTTCTTAAAAAGACTGGTTTTAGTAGCGGAAAAAGATTTGATGCTATATGGAAAAGTGAATATGAAGTAATTGTTATCAATAATTAAAAAGTGGGTGGGATTTTTATTTTAAAATTTTCAACCGAAATGTTGATTAGAACGATGAACTGAACACTTACACATAACGGTTACGGCTATGTGCAGTAGCGGATTTGAAACACAAAACTTTAAATAACAGATAAATGATGATAGTAGAACAAATGTTAAAGAACGCACCGAACCCGCTATTGCATATAGCCGATGTTAGCGGTAGTGCTTTATTTCAAGGTGATTGCTTGGATATTATGCCTTTGATACCTGATAAATCGGTTCAACTTATTTTGGCTGATTTGCCTTATGGGACAACTGCGTGCAAATGGGATAGTATAATTGATTTGGATTTGCTTTGGAAACAATACAAGCGAATAATAAAAGACAACGGAGCAATAGTATTAACCGCTTCACAACCTTTTACAACTAAATTGATTAGTAGTAATTACGAAATGTTTAAGTATGAGTGGATATGGAAAAAAGAAAACGCAACAGGATTTCAACTTGCTAATGTAATGCCGTTAAAATCACACGAAAATATATTAGTTTTTAGTAAAGGATTCACATATCCAAACACTAAAAACAAAATGATTTATAATCCACAAGGTATTGAATTAAACACAAAAAAAAGAGCAAAGCGAGGGAATAAAGGCAGTTATTTAACGGATAGCGGTTGTAAAACAGATGAATATGTGCCAAAATATAAAAAATACCCAAAGTCTGTACTTGAAATAAATACTGAAAGAAAAAAAGGAAACCACCCAACACAAAAACCTTTGGAACTTATGAAATATTTAATATCCACTTATTCAAACGAAAACGATATGGTTTTAGATAACACAATGGGTTCTGGAACAACTTGTTTAGCAGCAAAAGAACTCAACCGTAAATTTATCGGAATTGAAAAAGAGCCTAAATATTATGAGATTGCCTGTCAGCGGTGCGGTTTTTAACATTACCGCTAACGGAAAAAGTATTGCTGTCAGGTGGGGATTAAATGTACTTCTGCCTCAAGATAGCACAAAAGTTAATTAGAAGTACAATTGCTGAATTTGGCACGTCTGCCACACTTGCAGCAATACCTTGTTACCTGCTGGTGCGGTTAATTTAGCAGGATTTTGATTTGAAAACGAATAGAAAATTTAAAAAGTTTTAGAGTATGAAATATATGGGAAGTAAAAATCGGATAGCAAAATTTGTTTTACCGATTATGATTAAAGAAGCAAATGAAAAAGGAATAACTACTTGGGTAGAACCTTTTGTTGGTGGAGCAAATATGATAGATAAAGTTCCAAACAATTTTCAAAGAATTGGAATTGACTACAATGCACATACTATTGAGGCTTTGATTGCAATACGTGATTTAGTTGATAAATTACCAAACAACTTAACCGAAGAAGAATACAAGCAACTAAAAGGAAGTGAACCCGAACCAATAAAAAGTTGGCTTAGATTTGTTGCTTCATTTGGAGGTAAATTTGATAATGGATATGCAAGGGAAAAGGGGAGTGATGAAACAACTTTTATTGGTTACGGAAAACGTAATGCACAAAAGCAAAGCCCAAACTTACAAGGTGTAAGATTTATCAACGGAAGTTATGATGAATATTCATACTTTGAAAATTGTTTGATTTATTGCGACCCACCATACAAAGGAACTACATCATATAAAACAGGTGCTTTTGACCACGATAAATTTTGGCAGTGGTGTAGAGATATGAGTAAAAAGAACTTGGTTTTTGTTTCAGAATATGAAGCACCTGATGATTTCATTTGCGTATGGCAAGGAGAAGTAAAAACAAATTTTGCAAGCCAAAGAGATGAAGCTACACATAAAGCGGTGGAAAAACTTTTTAAATTTTCTACCACAAATGTTCAATAGTAGCAGTATCGTAGCACTTGCAGGTAACTATTGTATATGACGATGAAATTGAAATTAAATACAATAGATACGAATATGAGGAACTTCCTATTGATGTATTGGATGAAATTTTGAAAATTATTGAAACATACGCAATTTATATGGAAAATGATAACGAATAATTATTTTTAAATAAAAAATAAAACATTTAACGGATATAAAGTAATTAATGGTGATAATACTGATAAAAGGTGTTATCGTTGGGTTGAAATTTAAACATATTGCCAATAAAGATGCTAAAAAAGAAGTAATAAAATCATGTTTTGTTGTTCAACCTAATGATATTAGATGTAACAATGTTCAAAGTGAAAAACTTGTAAATAAAAATAATGTTCAAACTAATGTATTAGAATTTGAATATGTTTAATATTAATTTTAAATAAAAATGAAACCAATATTAATTTCATTAAAAGATTTAAAAAATAAACCATGTAAAGAATACTATAATTATATAATGGATAATTATGGTAAAGATAAACTATTTAACCCATTAATAATAATTGATGAATTAAATGGTGATTATGGTGATGTTTCTTGGTTAATTGCTAATTGTAAGAAATATCAAACACAGGAAATGATTAATTATTATAAATCATTGAATCCTAAGTATTGGAATGTTTCTTGGTTAATTGGTAATTGTAAATATTATCAAACCAATGAAATGATTAACTATTATAAATCATTAAATCCTAATTATGAAGATGTTTCTCATTTAATTTATGAATGTGAATTTTGCCAAACACAAGAAATGTTGGATTATTATAAATCACTAAAACCATATTTTAGTGATGTTTCTTGGTTAATTAAAAATTCTAAGAAATATCAAACACAGGAAATGATTAACTATTATAAATCATTAAATCCTACTTATGATGATGTTTCAATATTAATTAAAGAGTGTGAATTTTGTCAAACTAATGAAATGATTGAATATTATAAATCTTTTAATCCTAAATATTGCAATGTTTCATTTTTAATTTATGAATGTAAATATTGTCAAACTAATGAAATGATTGAATATTATAAATCATTAAATCCTGATTATGGCAATGTTTCATTTTTAATTTATGAATGTAAATTTTGTCAAACGGATAAGATGTATCAATATTTAGAAATATCAAAAAATAAGTTGTTAAATTTATAACAATTCAATATCTTTTTCGTATAATCTTTTACTATAACCAATAAAATTTTACTGAAATGGAAAAATATAAAGTTGAACTAAAAAAAATTGACTACAATGAAAGAATGAGTCAAGAAACTTCATGTTTCATTGCCAATTTGTATATTAATGGTAAATTAGTGGGTGAATGTACTAATGATGGTTGGGGCGGTTGTACCAATTATTATGGCAATTCTAAAGAAAATAATCAATTGCTTAATGAAGTTAATAAATATTTTAAATCTTTACCCCATAGAAAATCTAAAATTATAGATGAAATATTAATTCAACCAACTCTTGAAGAAATAATTGATGAAATTTTTTTTGAATGGTTGAAAAAAAGAGAATTAAAGAAAATGTATAAATTAATGGAAAGTGCAATTGTTGTAGGTAAAAAAACAGATGAATCCCATTATTTTTATTTTAAACAAATACATAAATTATCTAATTTTCCAAAACCAATATTGCAAAAACTTGTAGATATCATTAAAGAAAAACATTGTAAAGACGATTTTGTTATTTTAAATAACAATCTTGGAGAATTAGGTATTGTATATTAATTTAATAACTAAAATGAAATTGAACGTTTGTTGTTTAATATTTACCAAAATATTGGTATTGATAAACCAACTAATCATAATAGTATTTTAGAATTTGTGTATAATGACGTTTGTGATACAGCAGATTCGGAAAATTGGAATGATTGTGATGTTTCAATTGCATTTCGTAGATTTATTGAAAGTATTAATATTGACAATAATTTTGATTATTTATAACATTACATTTTAAATTTCGTATAAACAAAAACAATAAAAATTTTGTGAAATGGAAAACAAAAGAAAAGAATATATCGAATTTATACTTAAATGTACAGATTCAGATAATCAATTAAATCGTGATTTTCTTGAAACATTAACAATGTTCGATTTAAAAAATCTATATGATTATCATAAAGCAAATAATTCAAATATTGAAGAAGAAACAATTGATTTTTAATTAAAATAATTTATCGTGTCTAGTTTAGAAAAAGCAATTGATTGTGCAATTCGTGAAGCACAAATTAAAATAAAACAAGGTAAATTAATTAAACCTTGTGATTCTGAAAAATTAAATGATATTTCCAATGATGGTGATTATGAAACATTGTACAGCATATCATCAATATATTCACAATTTGTTGAAGATTTTGATATTGATATTGCAGAAAATTATATGTTAATTGCATTGGGTGATGAATTTCCTGAATATTTGTAACATTGTATTTTTATTTTCGTATAATTAAATAAACTATAACACTTAAAAATTTTGAATCATGGAAAATACAATTTTAGTTTGCAGTGAATGCGGTAGCGAAGATATTGAAGTTAAAACATGGGTAAATCCGAATACCAATGAAATTGGTGATGTAGTAAGTAATGAAGAAGAAGATTGTTGGTGTAATGATTGTCAGGAACATTGTACTTTGAAATTAAAAACAATCTAAATTTTAATTTATGAAAACAGATAATTTTAATAAAAAAGATGTAAAAAAATTTGCAAAAGAAATGGCAGATACAATTTTTCTGATACATATTGAGGGTACTTTTCTTTATGAAAATGAAGAATTATCAAAAGAATTTATTGAAATGATTGTTGATGATTATAAACATGTAAAAAAAATCAAAAAAAGAATTGCTAATTTAATTTTAAAAGATATTGAAAGTGGTTATATTACTAAATTGGAATATACATCCGATTTATATGATTATGGATATGAAATTAGTGAATACTGTTTAGAACAAAAAATTAAAAAAAAACTTATTGGTTTTCAAGTTCTTGAAATGGAAACATTGGATATTCATCCAAATATGGATGAAAGTTCTTGTGTTTACAATTTATCACAATCAATGAAAATGATTTATAAATCAATTTCACCAAATGATTGGAAATTATCTCCTGTTTTTAAAAATGATATAATTAAACCAATTTTTATGTTCACAGGTAAACCAACAGAATAAAATATGAAAAAACTATTATTGAATAAATTAGTAATATTGTTGTTTTTGGGAATAACAACAATGTTCATTTGTTCCTGCAATCCATTAGATGGTCTTCAAATTATGATGGAAGAAGCATATTTTGAAGGACAACGTGATGCCATTAATGGTGATATTAAAATTAGAATGAATCCAAGTGATAGTACATATTATTGGATTGAAAGTCCTTGGATTGATGGTAAAGAACCAAAATATAAACCAACATATTTAAGTAGTAAAAAAAGAAATTATAGTGGAAAAAAAATCAACTAACGTAACATATTTTACTATTTTTCGTATATTATAAAAACGCTAAAATTTATGAAACGATTAATTAAACTTGCACTACTTATTATTGTTGTTTTAGTTGTTTTAGTAGCAACTAATAAAATAACGATTAACGATGAAGTAAAAGAAAAAATAAATACTTCAATTGATAAGTGTTATGTTTTAGTTAAAGAAATTTTTAAATAAAAAAATATTATCATGTCAATTAAAAAAAGAAATTTATCGGGAATATATATCTTTGAAAAATTTGAAGATGAAGAAAGCAGAGAACCAACGTGTATTGAAGATTGTACGGAAAAAACACAAGATAGATATTTAAATTCATTAGAAAAAGAAGCATTAATAAATCTTGCCAAAAGATTGGCTAATGTACTTAAAGAAATTGGTGATGAATTGGATATTATGAAAATGTAAAAAATTTGAAACAATATTTTATTTTTTTCGTAAAACTAAATAAACAAACACTAATAACTATGAAACTATTATCATCACAAACAACCACAAAAGAAACTAAAAAGTTTCAATTGTTTTCTGATTTTCCTAATATTAATTTAGAAGTAATTTCAGAAAATAATAAAATTAAAAATGCCAAATTAAAAGGTAAGGGTATTCATAAATCCTATCCGTATTTTTATAAACCGTTAATTTGATATTGCACAATCTTGCACATCCAAATTTTTGTAACGAGCACCGTAGAGTCCCGTGAGAAACCGATTTAAGATATTCTTTCCTGCATTTATATCTGCATTGTCTCTATGACCACAAGAAAGACACAAGAATACCTCAGCATTTCGGTTTCCCCTATCAGAATGACCACATACTGGACAAGTTGTACTGGTATAATAAGGTTTAACAGTGCGGAACGAAACACGGTTTAATTCGCATTGCATTTCTAACCTCTTGAGCCAGTACTTCCAATTCCAAGTTCCGATAGAACGCCTGATATTTTTGGTCAACAAGCGTTTGACCTTTGATTTATTTCCCATCTTCTTTAGTTGTTCCACAACAATCAAATCAGGATTTTCTTTTACAATTATTTCTTTTGCTATTTCATCAATTCGTTGTTTCAACGCTCTCTTGGCTACATAATATCCATTGGATTTTTGTTTACATCGTTTAACTCTTTCAATACAGTCCTTGATGTCTTTCCCATATTGATTGCCATTATTCAATGAAGCCAAAGCATTAATACCAGTATCAACACCGATTGCCATCTTGCCTTCTTTCTTTGGTAAAGTCACTAACTCAAAACTGAATTGAACATAGTTCTTGGTGATGATATACGAGTTCAGTCTCTTACCAATAGTATTGTATTTGTTGAAGTGTTTATGGTATTTTATTGGTAAATCCATTATCATCTTGTTACCGATACTTGCTATGTGTAACCATGCATCAAACTCAGTTGTTTGTTTTGATAGAACTAAATCAGCGATGGTACAACTTACATACATACGATTACACTTGTGAACAGGCATTACCATCTTTGCGGGTTTATCCTTCCATCTTTCTTTAGTTGCAATAACCATATCAATTGCTTCTCTGGCTGCAACCTTTCTTAGTCGGGCACTTAACCATGTATCGGGTATATCAACGATGTCTTTTAATAGAAGGACTTTACTTGCTTTATCAGGATTCAGCCAAAAGTACTGAATGAAGATATTAACAACCTTTCCGTATTCAGACAAGATTATTGATAATTCATTCAATTTACTTTTAGTAGTAAATTTCAAACTACATTTGGTTGACCTGATGAGTTTCATTATAGTTTTTTTATTAAAATATAAGATGGATTATCATCCTCAAAATCTTGAAATACTTCAAAACCAGAGTTAATATATAAATTAAGAGCGGTTGTATTATTTTTATAAATAAGTAATGTAATAATATTTATTTTTAATTCGTTTTTCACATATTGAAATATCTTATTTAATAATTGTTTTGCAAAACCTTTACCTTGAAATTCCTTGATTGTTTTTAAATTAAAAATAGTAACATAATTTTCATTAAACCATTCATCTGGTTGTTCAATATTAAATCCTGATTCAGATACTAAATTATTTCCAATAAATAATTCAAATTTATCATTATCAACAACAAACTTTTCTTCAGTCGAATTATTTTGATTTATTGTTTTTTTAAAGTTCTTAACCTTATTAATATATTCCCTCATGTCATTTTTCATAATTCTTTCAATTTCTGTTCTTTTAATTCCTTTTTGCGTCTTGCGCTTCGTCTGCCATAGAGTTTTCCTGAAAATGATGAGATAATCGTCATGACATCATTTGCGAATTCTTCTTCATCAGACACATTATTGTTTTCAATACATTCAAGTTCAACATCACAACTATTAAAGAAGGTTTTAATTAAGTTGAATTGGAATCTGGTTAACCTGTCTTTGTTTTCGATTACAATTTTACTGATTTTTTTCTTAATAACCAAATCTACGAGTTTAACAAATCCAACTCTGGTGTCTGAAAGTCCAGACCCAACATCTTTTATTATATGTTCAACCTTATATTTTTTCTTCGCACAGTATTCCGATATACGCTGAGATTGTCTATCCAAATCTCCTTTTTGTTTCTGTTCATGCGAACTTACTCTGGCGTATGTTGCAACAGAGTTGATTTCAACAACGACTTCCTGTTCACCCAAGAATTTATTAATATCGTCTTCCAAATATTTCCTGTGACCGCCAATGGTTTTAATGGAAGGTAATTTACCTTCATTATCCCAAATACGAAGAGTTTTCTTTGTTACTCCAAGAATTTCCGATACCTTTTGTATGGATAAAAGTTTACTCATTCGATTGTTCGAGAATCTTCAGCATTATTTCTTTGGATGAATCCAAAATCTTCTGAAATTCTTCAACGCTAACATCTTCATCAACATCAAGTTCAAACGGTATCGGATACACATCACCATTATCAAGTTCGAATTCGTGTTTATCAACACGAACAACTTTTAATGATTTGTTCTTTAAATTTTCCATAATTTTATTTTTCCTTTTCATATAAATAGTGTATTTTTTACAAAAGTACGAAAAATTTCGTTAAATATCATTAATTTTTGTATAATTTTGTGAAGAATTATCGTTGCTGTTGATAAACCCTATTTCTTTATTGGAAAATGAAGAATTAATTAAACCCGAAAATTTTTATTATGTTTACAATAATGGACATTTACTGTTTGATATTCATGGTAAAATAGTTCAAATGGCTTTTATATATGATTATATAGGAACACCATTTACTAATGAATATTGTAGTTTAAATAGTCTGTTAATATATTTAAAACAACATAGTTGGGTGGTTAATAAAAATGAACTTTATATTGACAATGTACCTTATTACAACAATAGTAATGGATTGAAAAAATATATTAGGGGAAAGAATTTACCATATATTGTTATTTTACCCGATTATAATGTATTACAAGAAGTTTATAATATTGCAATAAAAAAAGAACCAAAATATTTTTCAACATATATACGAAAATATTTAATTGGTGATTTACTAAATCCAAATACAAATATTAAAGATTATTTGGGTATTAAACAATTTTATAAAAATAAGAATAGTTAAACAAATACTATTTGTAACATTTCTTCGTATAATTAAATAAACTTAAACACTAAAAATTTTGAAATATGAAAACAACAATAACTATTGATAAACTTATTACTGATATTAATTTATTATTATCTTCAACAAATGAATATACTAAAGATTGGAAAGATTTAATGATAGCATATCATTATTTAAATTTGGATAGAAATGAAGAATATAGAATGGATTGTAGAAAATACATGTCTGTTGTAATGTTTTCTATCAATAAAATATATGGCGAATATGCCAATTCTTTAGAAATTAAATCAATTATAAAAAATAATAATTTAATTTTATTTCATTTGGGAAGACCTAATTTTTTAATTGGTAAAGGTGGTTGTAAAATTGATGAATTAAAAAAAGAATTATCTGAATCTTTTGAAAATGAAATAGAAATTTTAATTGTTGAAGATTTAGTATCAACAATTCCATCAAAATATAATTATACTTTTGATTATAATGATTATGATGACTATAATTAGTAAATAATAAATCAATGGTTTATTTTATCATAATATTTTAAATTAAAAGACATGAAAGAACAATTAGTATCATTTGAAGTTGCTAAACTTGCTAAAGAAGTTGGGTTTAATTTGAAAACTCATTATTGTTATTTAGATGAATATAATTTTAAACCATTCATTGAAAAAGTGAAATGTATGTCTGCACCAACACAAAGTTTAATTCAAAAATGGTTAAGAGAAACATATTCTATTTATATATCCATTAAAACACATCTAAATTTAGATGGGAAATATTTATTTTCTTTTAATTATTATTTAAATAATAAAATTGTTAAAAATAATAAACGTTTTAAAACATACGAAGAAGCGTTGGAAAATGGTTTAATTGAATGTTTAAAACATTTAAAGAAAAATTTGTAACATTTTTTAAATATTTACGTATATTTATATAGAAAGTAATCGTTCTTACTAAAGATAAAAAAAGCCAACCGAAAATTCGTTCTAACCAATATATATAAAAGGTTAGAAAAAGTGATTACGGCAATGGTTATTCACGGACAGTTCACCTCTGTCCAATAGGTGAGTGAATAAAACGACCCTTAATTAACGTATTTTATATTCTAATATAATTTACAAAATTAAGGGTTGTTTCTTTTTAAAAAATTTATTTTTTTGTAACATTTTTAAAAACATTTCGTATAATTAAATAAACAAACAAAACATTATTAACTTAATTAAAGGGGGAATTAAAAATGGGCTACACACACTACATTGTAAACAAAAAAGTTTCTGATGAAAAATTTGAGGAATTTTCAAATGCCTGTAAGAAACTTTATGAAAATTTACCCGAAAAAACTAATAGTGCGGGTGGATATTTCGCCAATGATAAAATTGAAATTGCAGGTTGGGATGGAAATGGTAAACCTGAATTTACTAAAGAATTTGTTTCTTTTAATGGTAAAGGTGAAGAATTATCACATGAAACGTTTTACTTAGAAAATAAAGAAGGTTTTAGTTTTTGTAAAACAGCAAGAAAACCATACGATTTACTTGTTGTTGCCTGTTACCTTGCTGCAATGCAAATTTTAGGAAGTAAATTTTCTTCTGATGGTTTTCTTCGTGATGGAACTTGTGACTATTTAAACGAAGGCATTGACTTCTACAATGAAGTAATGAAACCAAAAATACCAATAACACAAAAAATACTCTGGGAACAATATTTAAAAGATTAAAAATACTATTCACGGATTCTTGAAATCCAAATGAGGACGTTGTGAACCCTCACTCCTTTCAATTTTTATTGGTGTTTTGGTTTGCCCCCTGTTGATTTGATTTAACAGGGGGATTTTATTTAAATTAAAATATCTTTAAATAAAATATATATTTTAATTAAATAATAAAATTCTTTATCATTTTGAAACATAATTAAATAATATTCGTATAATCAAATGAACTTAGGTTGGGTTCGTGTTCAAAAAACACGCAGAGGGTATACTCCAATATACTTATTATCTTAAATTTAGATTTAATCTAAATAAAATTAATCATACCTATATATATAATATAAGAATATTCATCCTGATAAACAACTTTTTTTCTTTTTAATTAAAAACATTTCAATATTTGTTTTTTATATTGTCTTTAATTAAAACAAAAAAACATTATTTTTTTGTAACAATTTTAAAACATTTGCGTATTATGAAATAGAAAAGAAAAAATATGTTAAACTTTTAAATTTTAATACCATGAAAATTGATGTAGGAGTTTTAAATGAAAAAGAAGTGGTTACAACTAATAATGATGGACAAATTAATATGCGTTTGTCTAAAGATGCCACTACCATTGTTTTTCAAATGTTTACAAAAAATATTTATTCTAATCCCATTGGAACAATTGTAAGGGAAATTACAAGCAATTGTTTTGATTCACACATTGAAGCAAATGTTAATAAACCCGTTATTATTAGAAAAACATTTGATAAAAAAGATAATACCTATTATATATCATTCATTGATTTTGGTGTGGGTATTTCACCCGAAAGAATGAAAGAAATTTATAGTGTTTACTTTGAAAGTACCAAACGTGATGACAATAATCAAATTGGTGGTTATGGTATTGGTGCAAAGTCAGTATTGGCATATAGAAGAATTACAGGTTATGGAACAAATGAATATGACAATAGTTTTTATGTTATTACTACCTTTAATAAGATTAAGTATTATTATTGTATATATGAAGGTAAGGAAAGTCCCGTAATATCATTACTTCATTCTGAAAGTACAACCGATGGCAATGGAACTGAAATTAAAATTCCTGTATTGGAAAAAGATATACCTACCTTTGAAAGAGAAATGGTAAAACAACTTTACTACTTTGAAAATATTATTTTTGAGGGAATTGATAAAAATAATAATTATGATTTAAAACCAACTAATGATTATCAAATTGTTAAAGGAAAATCATTCTATTATAGGGGAAATGACTATTCTAAATATATACACGTATGTTTAGGAAAAGTCGCTTATCCCATTGACTACAATGTACTTAACTTAAATCAAAGTGAATACTATTTACCCATTGCCATTAAGTTTAATGTTGGTGATATTAAAGTAACAGTAAGTCGTGAACAATTGGACTATGACGAAAATACAATTAGGTTAATTAAAAAGAAACTTATTGAAGTTAAAGAAGAATTGATTAGTCTATTGAATAAACAATTTAAAAATATTGTTACTTTAAAAGATTTTTTTGAATATACACAAAACTATAACATATTGAAATTTGGTAATGGAAAATCTTTAAATTTACAAGGGTTGATAAAAAAAGAAGATATTGATTTGTCTAATTTTAGGTATAAAGAATTAAAACTTAATGCACTTACCAAAGATACTTCATTATTCAATTTCTTTTTTAATATAAGAAGATTAGGTGATAAGCCTAAAAAGTATGAAAAAAAAGAATTTTATGGTGAGTATAATTCTTTAATTTCTGATAAGAATATATACTATGTTGAAAATGAATTTAAACGTAAGCAAATTAAATCTACTTACCTTAAATCATTACATAAAACATACTATTTAATTACAAAAAGAAATATTTTAAATAATCGTTTGGATATTTCAGACATTTTTAAAATTGCTTTAAATAGCACAACCGATGAAAATGGTAAACCTGTGAAAATTGTTAAAACAATGTTAAAAATGCAAGAAGAATTTTTTAACATTGTTCGTGAAAATGCCATAAACTATGATAATTTGGAATTACCTGATAATTTTGTAATTAAAAGAATATCAAAAAAGAAAAATGATTTTAGTGATATTACAATACCTGTTAAATTTATTCATCATTCAATTAATAGAATTAAAGTTGAAAAATTGGAAAAATTTAATGGTGTAATATTTTATAGTAATTTGGAAGAAGAATATAAACTAAACAATTCTTTAAAAATATTTGAATTACTATTTGATAATAATCACCTTATTTGGGGCTATAGTAAATATAATGATAATTTTAAGTCATATAATCATAATATTACCAATAACGGCATAATGTTTATTAGGGTTGCTCAAAACAATATTAAGTATTTGGAATCCTGTAAAAATGCTTACCATATAAGTCAATTTACTAATAAAATGTTATATCGTAAAAGGGATTTAGTAATTAATTACTTACAATCGAATGAAATTTTTTCAAAATATCAAAATTTAAGTCCACTTTATAAAAGATATGATTTTAACAGTATTAATGAAAAATATGGTAAAATCATTCTAAAAGTGAATGAATATTTTAAAAAATTGAATAATATTAATACTGATATAGAATACCATAAAGATGAATTAATACGTCTTTTAAATATTGGTGATATTGAATTGAATGATGAACAAAAAGATATTATGAAAAAACTGGAACAACTATACCAATTGGAAGAAAATAATGAAAAAATATTAAGATATTTCAATACTTACAACATTAATTATAATAAAGTATTGGATGATGTTTTAGTTGATATTCTGAAAAAAGTTATGGTTTTTTAAATAAAAAAGAAAAAAATAATTGGTATATTTATACAATGTACCAATTATTTTTTTTAATTTTGTAACAAAATTAAAACAATATCGTATTATTAAATGTAGTTAAACTAATATTAACCTTTAAATTTCGGGCAAATGAAAACAAACATTCAAGCAGTAAAAATCGGAAATACGATTAATGTTTCGATTAATGGCAAATTGCACAAAAAGAATTGTAGTAATCTTAATGATGCTAATGATTTTTATCGTGTAATATTGGATGCAAAAGAAAATCCAAGTGAAGAAAATCTACGAAAAATTTATTTTTTCTTAAACGAAAAGATTAGAATTGCTTACCTTTGTGGATTGGAAACTGACCCTGATAATGGTGAAGTATTTTTAGCGGGATTCAATACTCCAATACCCAATGAATTGGTTGAAACCATTAAAGAATACCATGAAAATGGTTTTCCAATGGATGCTATTATTAATTTTTGGAAACTCCTTATGATTAATCCTGATAAAAGGGTTAGGAAAAGTCTTTTTAATTTCATTTCTACCCATGATTTTGTATTAACCAATAAGGGCTATATGGTTGTTTATAAAGCCGTATATGAAAAGAAAAAAGGTAATAAATTAAATGAGTTTGTTGCTGAAAAATACCTTATGGTAAGAAAAGATTGGAAATGTAATCCAAATAAGTATGTTGTATATCAAAACATGGATGGTGATTTTGCCATTACCAAAAGAAAAACTTTTGAAATGTGGGATGAAAAGGAAAAAAGTGTTGTTGGTTTTGGTAAACTTGGTGATTTGTACGAAGATGTTGTATTATTTGGTGATTCGGAAGAAAATACCACTTATACGGATATGTACACAAGGTCAATGAATATTGAATTGGGTAAACCTGTGAAAATGGAAAGAACTAATTGTGATTCTGACCCAGAAATTGATTGTTCTTATGGTTTGCATGTTGGTGCAACTTCTTATGTTCAATCCTTTGCCAATTCCCATTCAAAAGTATTGGTTTGCCTTGTTAATCCTGCACACGTTATTGCCGTTCCTAATTATAACCATTCAAAAATGAGGGTAAGTGAGTATTTTCCATTTGCTGTTGCAAAATATGAAGATGGAATAATTGATATTATTGAAGATGGATATTATGAAGATGATTATTCCACCTATGAAATTGAGGAATTGGAAAAAGCGGTTGATATGGCAATAAGAAGTGAAATACCATATAAAGCAGCAATCGAAGCGGAAGAAGAAAATCGTCCAATGGAAGAACTTATTAAAATGCTCGAAACAAGATTGGTTGATATTAGTTAACCATAATGTTTCATCACAATTCCCTTGTTAGATTACAAGGGAATTGTTTTTTTTATAATTAAATTTATTTTTAATTAAAAACACATATAACAATGTTCGAAAATAAAACAGCAGAAGAATTAAAAAATCAAATGTCTTATCTTTTAACCAATGTAAAAAATTTAGATTTGTTTATTTCCAATAAACTTTACAATTTATCTTTAAAATACCCCGATGCCATTATTGATATAATGGAAATAGACGATATTAAATTTAAAGCAAGCAATTTAATTCCACCCAATAAATCAAAAAAATTTATACTTGAACTTCCTTTTGAAACACGGATTAAATATTTAAAAAATATTGAAAGTTGGATTGAATTGAATTCATCAATTAAACAATTGAAAATAAATTTTAATAATAATTAAATAATAAAACCATGAAATTAAATAAAAGTATTACCTATTATTATATTTTATTATACAACAATACTTTTAAATAAAATAAATGAAAATAATATCTAAAACTAAATATAATGACATGTTTTTATCCATTGTGGAAGTTGTTGACCCAATGGCAATCATTCATTTTAATAGAAGATATAACCTTATTTTAATTAAAGATAATAAAAATATATTTCCAAAGGATAAGCATAAATATTTTACCTTCAATGAAAATTCTAAATTATATCCTATTAAATCATCTTTAACAATCAAAACTATTTATATCAACCAATTATTATATTATAAATTGAAAATTTGTGATAAAACATATGAAGAATGTTTATCCTTAATTAAAGAATTTATTAGAGGTAATCTAAAAATAACTAAATTTTATAAAAATTTTACCTATGTTTAATATAACAATAAATGAAGTAAAAGGAAATCCAATTAATATTGAAAATAATAATGAAAAAATTATAATTGCACATATTTGTAATGAAAATACTTGGGAAAATGAATTTACTAAAACACTTTCAAAGAAATGGATTGAACCTGAAATTATTTTTAAAAAAGAAAAATTAACAATTGGAAAAGTACAAATTATTAATATTAATAATAATATTACTATTGCTAATATGATTGTAGAAAATTCATCCAATAATATAGAAGTAGAATATGGTGCTTTTAGATTATGTCTAAATTATGTTAATGATAAAGCATTTAGAACAAATTCAACAATACATATACCTTTATCTAAAAAATATACTACTACTAATATTAAAAATAATATTTTAAATATTATAAAAAACGTAATGTCTGTTAATATTACATTGTACAACCCTATTTTAACCTAATTTTTTTAATTAATACCATCATGAGTAAAAAAATACTAATGAATATTAATTTAAATCTGCCTAACCACGAAACCGAATTAAAAAAAGCAGAAGACATATTATTAGAATATGAAAAAAAATTTAACCAACATGTAATACAATGTACAATCACAAATAATGAATTCATTAATGAATATGAAAATATTATTATGATTTTAGATTATATCGGAAATCTATCAAAACCTGCCCTTAATGTTAGAAATGAACTCGAAGAACAATATTTTAAATCATATAGAAGAACTCCTGAACTAGCCAAAAAATTATGGATTGAACATTTTAAAACAATCAATAAACCCTATACAAAGTTAAAAGATAGATGTTTTGATTTATTGGATGAATATGATATGTTCTATCAAAGAATATATAATAAAAAACCACCTAATTGGAGTTGTAAATAATTTTAATTAATAACAATGTACAAACATAATATAAGAATGTATGACTATTTATATTTAAACCAAAAAATGAATAATAAACAAAAATTATTTAAATTGATGCATAAGGTGGCTGGAATGCCATTGTTTGAAAATAATAAAAAAATTAAAATTCTTGTTTCTAATAATAAATTTCAATTAATAATTAATAATGTATTAGTAGGTGAAACTAAATTTAATATTGAAGAACCAGATGAATTTTTTAATGAAAATTATGTATCAATTTACGAATTAATAATTTTTGAAAAATTCAGAAATAAGGGTTAATAAACTGTTCAGTTAAAATTAAGAAAAATTAGGAAAAAATAATAAAATATATACATAAAAATTAAACTTTTTACAAAAATCAATATATTTATATATGAAGAATAAATTAGTAAAAACTATGGAAGAAAAAAACATGAAAGTTGTTCGTGTTGATAAAACTGAATATGAACTTGAAAATGGTGATGTTTATCCTCAGGTGTTTGAATTGGATGGAGATATTACCGTTGAAGAATTCCAAAAATTATTAAATGAATCAAAAACATTGGTTCTTTCTCATATAAAAAATATTGAAAAGGATAATGAGTAAACTGTTAACAATTAAACAAACGGCAGAATATCTAAATGTTAGTACTGATACATTACGAAAGTGGGATAAATATGGAAAATTAGTTCCTCTGACTACAACTGGAGGTCATAGACGATATCAACAGGAACAATTGGATAGTTATATTGGAATTATAAAAGAATCTATAGAAACGCCCGAAATCGTTGCTACATATTCTCGTGTTAGTTCACACGAACAAAAACAAAAAGGTGATTTAGATAGACAATCACAACGTTTAAGTGAATATTGTGCAAAGAAAAAACTTAATGTTGGTTACATTATTAAAGATGTTGGTTCTGGGTTATCTGATACAAGAAATGGATTTATTAAACTAACAAACCTTGTTATTGATAAAAAGATTAATAAGGTTATAATTGAACATAAGGATAGGTTAACAAGATTCCAATATAACTTCATTGAAAAGATGTTCAATAGTTACGGTGTTGAAATTATCCATATTGAAAAGAACGATGTTAGTGAACAGGAAGATTTGGTTACTGATATTATCAGTTTGATGGCGAGTTTCAGTGGTAAGGTGTATGGTAAACGAAGTGCTGAACGCAGAAGAAATAAAAATGATAACACAAATGTTGTTTTATAATAAAATTTTTTGTACATTTGTGAAGTGTTTATGATATTAACAATTCTGACGATAAAAGAAAAAATCGTTTCAAAAACAATAAATCTTTTATTGATAACGAATTAAAAGTTAGAAGTAAAAATAGAAAAGAGTTGTTGGGATTTGATATTGAACCAATCGAGTAATTATGTTAAAGGCAATAAAGGTAAGACTATATTTAAATAATGAACAAACAAACTTGATTAACAGTTTGCTTGGGTCTTATCGCTTTGTCTATAATCAATGTCTTGCTTATAAAAAACTTAACTACGAAACAGATAAGAAAAATACTTCGTTATCTGATTTGGGGCATTATTTTCATGGCGATTTAAGGAACGAATATGACTGGTTGAAAGAACATAACACTAAGGTGCTGAAACAGTCTATAATCAACTTAGAAGTGGCTTACAGGAACTTCTTTAAACAACATAAAGGATTCCCAAAGTTCAAGTCTAAACATGATGAACAAAAAGTTAGATTCCCACAAGAAGCCATTGCATCCAAGACATTTGATGAAGAAACTTCAAGACTAAATTTAACCAAAACAATTAAAGGTTTAAAGTTTGAATGTTCTGACAGATATAAACAATATCTTTATAAAAACAAAGAAGGTATTAAATCTGTTACAATTACAAAGACTAAATCCGGTAAATATTTTGGAACAATCTTAATAGATGGTGATTTATTAAGAACTGTTAAAGAATCAAATAAGACAGTAGGAATTGATTTGGGTATCAAAACTTTATTAACCTTTTCAGATGGTGAAACCATTGATAACCCAAGATGGATTAAAACCAATGAGAAGAAGTTAAAGAAGATACAAAAACAACTATCTAAAAAAGTAAAAGGTAGCAATAATCGTAACAAGGTAAGGTTAAAACTTGCTAAGTTACATGAAAAGATTAAGAATCAAAAACAAGATTTCCTTCATAACATTACAACTAAAATTATCAACGAGAACCAAGTTATAGTCTTAGAAGATTTGAATGTTAGTGGAATGTTAAAGAATCATAAGTTATCAAAATCTATTCAGGAATTAGGATTATACGAGTTGCGTAGACAACTGGAATATAAATCTAATTGGTATGGTAGAGAATTAGTATTTGTTAGTAGATGGTTTCCATCATCAAAAACTTGTTGTGAATGTAGGTGGAAGAACGATAAGTTAACATTGAAAGACAGAGAATTTGTGTGTGAAGAATGCGGGACTGTTATTGACCGAGACTTGAACGCATCAATTAATATTGAACGAGAAGGAATTAGAATATATAATGAAAATATAGGGCAACGTTTGTCCGAATTTACGCTTGTGGACAACCCAACTATGGATGAACCAACTGGAAACAGTTTGCTAAAAAGTAGCGGTTGGTTGAAGCAAGAAGAAAAAACTAAGATATATAATTTCTCTTAGATTTTTTTGAACGGTTACGCTAAAATTTTATTAAATAAATTTTTTTGTTTTGTAAAAAATAAATTAAATTTAAATATTATAGTATTAATTGTTGATAAAAACAATCATAAAGCAATTAATTTATATAAAAAACTGGTTTTGAAGTTTTTATTGAATATGATGATTCATATTCATTGATAAAAAACCTTAAAAAAAATTAAACCACATTTTTCATATAATATATATTTTTTTATTTCTTCTTTTTGTAACAAAATAAATTATTCTTCGTATAAATAAACAAATTAACATCATGGAAACGAATAAAACCTTAAAAGAAGTATATAAAAATTCATCTGATGAAGTCAGAGAAATCTTAAGAACTAAATTTTCAAATGAAGAATTAGGAATTAAAAACATTGAAGAAGAAATTAAAAATGAATTTCTTGAAATATTATGAAAATATTCTAAAAATATAAGATTTTTAGATTCTGTTGGAATAATAACCAATTTACCATCACCACGATTTGAAATTTTAAATGAAAATGATGAATGGTTATTTGATATTTCATATGAAGAAAATAATAAACATTTTTTGTATAGTCAAAAAAGAATTCTTAATTTTTTTGAAAAGAAATATAATTATAATTTTTTAATGGATAATACAATAATTAAATCAATAATAAATGATTATTTGAATTTAAAAGAAATTAAACCTGCTAGTAGTTTAAAATATCATTATGATTGTGGTTAATAATAAATTATCATGAAAATATACATAAAATATAAATATTTTGGATTGGGATTTTACTTTGCAAAAGTTAATGCAGATTTAGGATATAAATATTTTTTTAATATTCAATTACTATTTTGGAGAATACACGGTTATTTTATAAAATCAAAATTTTGTGCATATGAAATGACAATTGATGATGATTGGATATCTAAAAAAATAAAAAAGTATGATAAAACAATAAATGAATATACCAATAAAATAAAAAAATAATGTTAGGCTTAAAAGATAAAATAGAATTAAGAATAAAAGAACTTGAAAAAAATATTACAGTCAATTATCATCATCATATGCCGAATCTTTATCTTGGTCAAATCATTTTCAAGAAAAAAATTTGCTTATCTAAAATCTGATGACTAAAAAAGTAGAATAAATGAACTTAAACCATTAATAAATATAATATAATGAAATGGATAAAAATAACATCAAAAACTAATAAACTTGAAAAAAATAATATTTATTGGGTTATGAATGATAATAACATGCATTTAGCATATTATGATAATCAAGGTAAATGGTTTAATTGTCCACTATTTTTTAATGAAAATGGAAAAATATTTCCATATGATATTGGTTATGAATTAAAAAATGTTACTCATTGGCAACCAATACCAAAACCTATTAATAAACCAAAAAATTATAATTTTTTATCATCATCTCTAGAAAACAATGGTTGGTAGTTTTATTATTAATAAAATAAATCTATGAGTAGATATATTGGAAAAAGAGTTTTTTATCATTGTGATTATTGTAATAAACCTTTTACAATAAATAAAAATTGTGTGGATGATTGGAAATATTCTGATAATATTTTCTGTAGTAGAAAATGCTATGAACGTTTTAAAAATTTAATCCATAAAAACAAAGAAAATGAAAACACAACAAAGAGTTTATGAAATTAGTGGATATGCTTGGGGTGGTTTTAAAAACCAAAAACTATTAAAATTTATTACAGCATCCACAAAAAAAGAAGCAATTAAGAAATCAGGATTCCTTAATGTATCTTTTGCTAAATGGAGAAAGGATATTAATCCCAATGATAAAATATTATCCACAATGTACAACATGAATTATTAATTAATAAACATAATCATGGAAAAAGAAATTATATTTAGAATACATCTTCAACATGTATTTACTGGTAAAATAATATTTAAAGAATTTACATATGGTGAAATATTTTCTGGTAATGCAATTCGTATTCTAAAAAATATATATTTTAAATATTATGTAATTGGTAAAAGTGAATTTACGGGAAGATATGATTCAAAAGGTAATAGAATATATGAAAATGATATCATCGATTTCGATGAAAAAGAATGGGGTAGTAATTCACACTTTCATATCGTAACTTGGGATAATAAAGAATCTAAATGGTGTTTTGGTGGTGGAACAGCATCTGACATGCATTATAGAACTGTAATTGGAAATAAATTTGATAATCCTGAACTTTGGAATAGTTTAATTCATTGAAATATGGAAGACTTTAAAATAGATTTTAGTGATTTAGAAAATGTTATAAATAATTTAACTTCTAATCATAATAAAAAAATGAAAAAAGAAAATACAGAAAAACAACAAAAAGAAGTTTTCAATAAACTAAATGAAATAAGAGAAATTGCCTTAAAATATTCTAAATTAATACTAGAAGAAGCAGGTATATCAAAAGAAAATAATCCATACTATTCCATTCGTCTATATGAAATGCAATTTAAAATATATAGCGAATTAAAACTATGCTTTTATATTAACACAGAAGAATAATATTAAAATATGAAAAATAAATTCAAAAATTTATATGATGAATTTAAACCAGAAGTAATTGATGAAGTTTTTAATGAATTATTTAATGATTTAAATAAAAACAAATCAAATGATACTATTATAATGAATCAAAATGAATATTTCAATAAAACAAAATCATTACTAACTAAAATTTATACATACTATTCACAAGGATGGAAACATATACCATTTAAAGAAAATGAATACCCAGATGAAAAAATATGTGATGAATGTACAGGTTCTAATTCATTCATTAATGATAATAATGAAACTATAGAATGTATACAAAATAGAGAAGAAGGAGAATGCTACTATTTCTATTGTGATTATGAAGAAATAGGTTTTAATCTACAAAATTGTATTAATGATATTTTAAATCTACTTTTAGTTGATGAAATTAATAATGAATAAATATTTTTAAATAATTTAAATTTATACTATTTTTGTTATAATAATATGTATTATCTAACTAACAACAATGTACAACATGGAAACAATTACATTTAATGAATTAATGATTGAACTTAATATTCGATGGGGAAAAAATTGGTTTAATGAAAAATCTGAAAATTCTGAATTCGAATTTAATTCTATATATAATACTAATATTGGATGGGGAATACAAAATATAAATAATAATTTTACTATTTGGGGTAAATATGGTAAAATTTATGATAGTGGTATTTGGGAAATTCGTAAATTAACTAATAAACCTAAAAAATGGATTCTTGAAAGAAATGAAAAACATCCATTATGGAAATCTTTTGAATTATGGTTTAAAAATAAATTTGAATATATTCCAAAATATAAATATCAAACTTCTGATGGATTAGAAACTGATATTATTAATGGAATAGAAAATGAATATATAAACTACCAATATATTACCCTAAATCAATGGAAAAAATTCTTTCAACCAAACAATGTGGATTTATCAATTATTAATGATACTGATTGGTTTTATATTAAAACAAAATATAGTGAATGGCTGGCTAAAGGAAATATAATTAAAAAAAATATAGATAATGCAATACATTATTCCATAAAACAAAATTTATTACATGAAAATGTAAATTTCTTAACATCTTCTATTGATATCATAGAATTACGATTGGCTACCAATGATGAAATAAAAAATCTATATGATTTATATCCTAAACTAAAACCAATAGAAAATAAACCAATAAAAGGTGAACTATATATATTTAAAAATACATTGGATGCCAAAGGATATATTGCTGAATATGCACTTACAAACCCTCATAACCAATATGTAGATGCTAATGGTGCTTCATGGAACTATTGCTTCCCATTATCCAATGAATTAAAAATTAATCTGAAAAAAGAAATAAATGATACAATAAAAAATAAAAACTATATTTAAAACAATGTACATAAAATAATAATATAATCTACTTAATAATTTTAATCTAAATATTAATACCAACCAATGTACATAATAAAAGTTTAAACCTATGAAAAAAATATTTAAAACACTAATGTACAACAATATCTTTGTTGATGTCAATAAACTTACTAAAGGAATATATGAAACAAATACACCTTTACTATATGAAGAAAATATTACAATGAATGATATGATTTATACAGTAAAATGTGTCCAAAATATTATTGGTAATGATAGCCTAATAACTGATGAATATTTCGATAACCTTAATAAATGTAAATTAGTCGATGTTGAATTAACTCTTTTAAATTAAAAAATATATCATATTCCCATTATTTTTGCAACGAATAATTATTCCATTCAACGCAAAATATGCAAGAAATAAATTTTATACTAATTAGTATTATACCATTAAGTATATTACAACAATGTACAGCATAAATGTCCAGATATTACCAAATTAATGTCCAAATATTATTATATCATCAATATCAATTTAATGTGCTTTAATTATAAATATTTTAAATGTCCAGATTTGATATTCTATAAAATTTAATATTTATAAACTTTTTATAATTTTTTATAAAATAACTTTTTAAAAAAATAAAAAGTAAGAGAAGATGTGGGTGTAGGGGCTACAAAAATACCTTTATTTTTAGTGGTAATTTGTGGTAAAAAATGGTAAAAAATGGAATTTTGTATTTGTCTATATTTAAAGCATTAAGATATTACTGTATATTATACTGATAATCAATTGTATTATTTTTAGTTTAAGTAAGTATAATTTATAGTTAATTTAATAATTAATTTCAATAAAAAGTATAATTATAGTACAAAAAAACAGAGATATTTTTTTTATAAAAATAATGATATTATCTTGTCGCAAATTGCGACCACAAAATCACAATATAATGTTATTTTAATGTAATATCAATGTAATATCTATCATTAAAGAATAAAATCACAATATAATGTTATTTTATTATAAAAAACCATTTTCTTGATATCAGGAAAATGGTTTTTATATTTATATTTTGACAAATAGGGAAGTAAAAATAATCCAAATAATGAAGTTTATTTAAAATAACTTCTACTATAGTTCTACTGTAGTTCTACGGTAATATAAAAAATAAT
>Ga0209200_1000459_pt1 | contig 46136 bp, 65 predicted proteins | sample AD_UKC033_MetaG_FD_184406 | JGI IMG/M metagenome (GOLD analysis project Ga0209200, IMG submission 184406) | Active sludge microbial communities of municipal wastewater-treating anaerobic digesters from USA - AD_UKC033_MetaG (SPAdes) (version 2) | ecosystem: Engineered > Bioreactor > Anaerobic >... | reverse complement strand
TCTAGTTCTTGTTCAAAATATTCTGTAATCTCCTGCATAACTGCAAATACTAATGGTCTGTCATCTCCTCTGACATAGTCAACTAAATTACACAACAACACATTTAGCTTTGTTCCTGTATTTTCTTTCTTCTCCATATTACTTATTGTCTTAATTTAGATAAAACTCTGTTTAATGTCATACCTCCTATAAACCAGATATACTCCTCTACAGTTTTACAATCGTGGGTTATTTTTATATGTTTGAATTTCTCGGTATCACCCTTGTACTTCATACCCTCTATTATATTTACCGTTCTATCCCTTTCCTCTTCCCTTGCTTTGTCTAGTTCTTTCAAAACAAACTCTGTTAGCATATCTAAATCACTGTAATCTCCAATATAACTATTTAGCCTTTCCCTTAGTTCTTCTTTCTTCATAGTTGCTCTACTTTCTCTATATAAATAAAATTAACTAGTCTTCACTCATATCAGAATTCGCCGCCTCTTGTCTCCCAATTACGATACCAGCCTGTTTGCTTTCCTCAATCGTTCTCAGATATGCCCTCTTAGATAGGGTTATTGTTTCTATATCCGCTGTTTCAAAATCTTCAAATAACTCAAGAACTCTGCGAACAGCCCTGTCTGGTATGTTTCCCGTTTCTTCGAGGAATATTTCTTTAATCATTGCTTCAACCTGTTTATTATGTGTTCTAATCTTCATAGGTTTTACCAGACAAATTAGTTCTTCCTGTTTTCCAGTTCTTAACTCCATTTTTATACAGCTTATCAGAGTCTTTCGGAACATAAACAACGCCATCTTTATATAGTCTACCCGATTTTCTTTCCACCATTATCCAGCCACAATTCACCATAAACTTTCTAAGAAGCCAATGTTTGATTTTTGTCAAAAACGGTTCGCTTGTACTCTCGGAGAAAACTACAGTTCCCTTGTCCCAGTCTATGTCTACTCTCAAATATCCATAGTGCGTGACTCCTATGGACTCCTTTTTATAATCTTCACGAATTATCTTTACAAATGGTTTCATCTCCCTGCTCCTTGCTTAAATTAAATTAACTTCATATCTCTTTTTTTCATATCTCTATATAAATAAAATTAACTAATCTTTAATAACTCGGTCTGGAGTGCCACGAGGACATTACCCTCTCCAATTCGTGTCCACCCGTCCCTAACAATGTATTAGTTATAGGTTTCGAAGTTCCACACTCCCCACCAAGCTATCAAAGAACATACTCAATGAGATACTCTATGTTTGAGACGAGATCGAAGACTCCATAGAGTACCTCACTCAATACCTTAAAGAACATACTCTGGCTGTTGATTTTACTTTCCATATATATCTGGTAGTAGGGACAACATTTGCCAACGTTTCACCCTCTTTACGTTGCACCATAAAGTCTTACTCTAGCACTATCGATTTAATATACTCAACCATAGAACCTCCTTTTTCATATATTCCAATAAAGTCTAATAGTCTATCCGACCAACCTGTTAAGTGTATTACTCTTTGGCTTGAAATATCTTTAGTTCCGTATCCTTCAATATCTATTGCGTATACATAAGGATCTATTTTCATAATATTCTTATATTGGTTATACTGTGCTTGTGTACCACCTTCTCTTCCATACCAACCATAACTATCTGCCCAAGACTCGTTATCAGAAATTATGATTATTCTGTCGTATTCCTTTCTCTTGTCCTCTGCATATGCAAAAACTAAAGATGTATTTGTACCACCACCCCTAGCCTCCGATTGTATCTTCTTTGCTAAATCTATTACTGGCATTCTACTAGAAAATGCAAACTCGTAAACGCTTGTATCATAAAGAATTAGATCTGCATTTACGTTTGCCTTTGCCAACGTAGATCCAAAGATAGAAGCTATTTCCATTGGTCTTCCACTCATTGATCCAGAACAGTCAATAGCTATCAATGTACTACCATTTAATTCTGGAGTATTGTCTACTGCATAATCCATAGCTACAGATATTGCGTCTGTTAATTGTCTGTTTCCACTTACATTGTCGTATGCAGTAACAAACCTAAATGGTAATTGTTTAGACCTTTTAACCTCTTCTCTGTCTGTTAGCTTGGCTATAGCCTTATTTAGAACCTCTTGAGATACGTCGTTCTTAATGAGGTTGTTTAAATTTCTAAGTAATGCCATATATCCCATTTTGTTTTCTAGTATTAGCTTCTCCCAATTATCTTTCTTGTTCTCGGCGTTAGAAGATGAAATTACCGCCTCCCAAGTTTTACCTGTTGATTTCAAGTTTCCCTCAATCAAATCCTTCCAAGCCTTTTGTTGCTCTTCTGTCGCAAATTGAGGCTTTGGGTGAACCATATTAAATATGTCTACCAGTTTAACCTCCTTCTTTTCTCCTCTATATTTAGCTAGTTTGTATGGAGAGAATTTGTATAAAGCTCTTCTAATACCTCTTTTTACCTGCTTTGGTAGTTTACACTCTAAGTATGAAGCTAACTCTGTTAGATCATCAACCCTTGTAACGGTGTTTTTAATAGCCCTCATTACAAGATCATCTCCTTTGTGTATTTTGGCCAACTCTCCTAAGAGCACAGTTGATACACTTCTTAGATTGAACTCTATCCTTGATACATACGCTAGGTTTGCGACAAAAACAGGATCGCACTTTGCGACCAAACCCTGTATTCTTGTGAGTCTGTTGTCTCCACTCTCGTAATACTTGTCATCTAGAAATGTTGTTAGAACTGCGTGTAGCAATTCTTGCTCTGCGTTCATTTTAAACGCTTTTCCACCAGCTTTGTTGGTAGTGGTGTTGTCTACCTTTGTGTTAAATCTTGACATAGATTTAATAATAAAAATTTAAGGGGAAAGTAAAGTACGGAAATAACGAGCATCACGTTGTGCTTCATGACCAGAAGTAACCGTACTTATTACCACCCATTAAGGAGGAAAAAGGTGGAACAGCACGTTTTGAATCCGCAGTTCGAAGTATCTGTTCCTTTACCCTCCTTAGCGAGAGGTAATAGGGGTAAACGAGGTCGGTAATATATGACTTGTATATATTAGACAAGGAATTAATGTCTCCCGACTTGGCACAGGCATTCACCTGTAGGAGTCGCCGAAGCGACAGTTTCAATGATTATTGAAGTAACCGACCTCTCACCACCAGTTCAGTAGGGGCGAACAGTACAACAGCTTAAACCCTTTCGGGAGTATAGGGATCGAACCTACTAATTTCTTGGAAAGAAATCTTAGCCAGAAGTATCTGTTGTTTCGCACCCCCTGATGTAGGGGTCAAGTGTTACAGTATATTTAGCGCTCTACCATCTGAGCTAACGCCCGAAGGCGTGTTGGATTTGAACCAACGACCTCTCCTTTATCATAGGAAGTAACTGTAACTTAACCCTACTAAACCAGTGGCGACCTTAATTTTAAAAGAACTGTTAGGTACTCTAAGACCCACACATTCACCACCTAGGCTGGTAATATGTGAGTTACCCGTTTGTACGAACAGGTAAAGGGCGACTTAGTAACGGTGTATAGCCTGAGTCCGTGTCCCTCCTTGTTCTGTATCCCTTTCACAGAGCACAGGTCGAGTTATATACCTCGCTATGTTGCGCTATACAGGTCTTACAATACCCAACTTTTAAAGAACTACTTTGTCCACTCTTGCCAAGTTTCTAGTAATATCTCGCCGATCATAGCAAGAAGACCAAAAACTATTGGGAGTACTACATACAAAAGGATTGGTACTCCTACAATCACTAACAATATCGTCATATTCAATATCTCTCATTAAATACAAAATAACCGCCTTTTAATTCTCTTTTTCGTCTAATTCTTTTAGTAGACTCGTCGGCGTCAAGATCTGGATTTAACTCTTGAACTTTTCTTCTAGCCCTAGTTATTGTCTCTGGCGTTGGACATATTAGAAAATTTTCATAATCAAGCATACCGTCTTTTAAGTGTCCCATACTCTGGTACACCGCCCATATTAGTCTCCTATCACTTGATCTTGCTTCTTTATCTTGTTCTAGTATCAACTTTACTAGATCATACATACTTCCTTTATTTGGCTTCCTGTATATGCTTTCTTTATTTTTCACTTCGGGTATGTCTTCCCTAACATACTCTACTCCACAACCCTCCCCGCAGTCGCTACACCTACCTATAAACCCATTCGAGCCTATAACTTTAGCACCACAACAGTTACTTACTTCGACCATAGTATTAACTTGTTATTTTAATTATGAACCTTTCCCTTTCCTCAGCGACCTTTTGAGTTCCAAGGAGGGGGAAAGATCCATCGGGTGGTACTGCTAAACCACCTTGGGGTGATGGATCGTGTGTTAAAGAACTGTAGTTTTTAACTACGGGGATATTATACCACACTTGACCCTTGTAGTCAAACATATAGATTGTTAAGAACCAACCAGTCTTTCATAGCTCCGATAGCGGTATCTTTAGAGTATGCCCCTATTTTTACCACCCTCTCTCCCTCTTTGAGTAACTCCATACTGAACCCTTCCTTTGCTTTGATCCATTGTATTTTGTAGTTACTCGGGATCTTCTTGTTGAGTTGTGTTATTGTCATTTTGTTCTAATAATAATTTAATTTCTTCCTCACACTCCCCGATCTTCTTAATCCAGTCTTCGGTGTATTTTAGTTTTTCTATCTCGTATGTACCGTCTGTTTTAAACACAACAAGGGCTAATTTATCTGTCCCATTATCAGCGTATGAGTACATACTTGTTTGGTACGCAACCTTTTTGATCTTAGAAGAGTCTCTTTTATACTTCCCGTTCCAAGCTCCGTAGGTTTTACTATCACATAAATACTCTTCACCATCTATAATGACTTTCATATCATATGTACCTGCGTATCCGAACTCATCGCAATATACGGGTTGTTCACACGCAACTACTTTATATGCCCCTAGGAAGTCCTCTACGGCTGTTTTAAGCCCTGTTTCCTTGGCAATGGTACAAGGACTGTCCAATTCGCTAATTCCTAGCGTAGCGTTCTCTATCCACTCGCTAACCTTAGTCCCCATTCTCGCACTATCTCTTTTGATTTTCTCTGGATCGTGTCCATTGGCTTTGCACCATTTTTCAAATCCCTCATCGTTGAATGGAAAGAAAATATTAATAAGTTGTGTTACCGATATATAATCTTTCCCGTCTTTTGTATATCTTGCCATCTGTGTTTCGTTACAATTAAAATGGTAAATCTATTTCCTCTTCTTCGTCTACTACTTCTTCTGGATAGTCTTCTTCTGCTACTTCCTCTAGTGTTTCTGGCTCTTTTCTGTTAGCTAATATGTTTTCTATTGCTTCTATTCTTTCTTCTAGATCATCAAGTCGGCTTGGAAATCTATAATTCCAAAAGATCTTGTCATCTACCTCCCTTTTACTTATTACTCCTGTTATTCTATCCCCAGTATTGAGTTGAAAATCGTTGGAGTAATCCATAAAAGAACACCACCCACTCCAATCTGTATCGTTTATTAGATCTTCACCCAGTTTGATACTTACTACAGTAAACGGCTTTTTATTCTTGTCTATATATGGCGTACCATCTTTTTTAGTAGACTTTTTGCTAATAGCTTCTATTGTTGTGTTAATTTTATGCTCCATTTATTTTTTATTATTTAATTTATATTTTTTTACTATCTCCCTAGCCTTGGCTAGTTTGTCTTCGTACTCTTGTCGTACTGCTTCCACTTTAGAGTCCACCAATTTCTCTATCATCTTCTTTCCTTTGTTCACAAGTATCTTCTCAACCCTTTCTGCTAAATAATCGGCTTTCTTGTCGGCGATCTCTTGGTATCTATCCATATCCAACTCCTCTGATCCTATGGTAAAGCTAATGAACACACTAGCCTTGTCCTTGGCATAGGTATCATCAGAAAGTGGTATGTCGTACCCTATTGTTGTTTTTACTTCCTCATACTTCTTTTGCTCCATTAATCTATATTAACAATTTAATCTATAATTCTGCTGTAAAATTACAATAACCATTCTTCTTTATACAATCTCTGATCTTAATTCCCAGCTCCAACCTCGCATACCACTCCAAAAGATCAGGTATTTTTTCTATAGCAATTCCCGTTTGATCGGCTATCATCTTTTCATTGTAAGTATTGTTTTTTGAAAAGTAATCATCTAGCTTCTTTTCATTTCTACCTAGAGCCTTTTTACACGCTTTAATCCCGTCTTCAACCCCGTCCAAATCACTTTCTCCATAGTAATAGCGTAACTCTTGAGTATCGTAACCATCAACTCCAAAAAAATCTGCGTCATCGCTAGACTGTATGCCGAACCAAAACTTGCCCTCTATATCTCCACTATAATATCTACCCATAATAATAGTTTTAAAAATTTAATTAGTAACCAATATAATCCCCGTCATTGTTAAACCCTACGGGTATACTGTCAGATCTTCCATAAACAATCGAACTTCTTACTCTCATTGGCTTGTCGCCAACTATCTCTACAAGGGTAAAACCCTGCTCTAACAACCTTTTAAGGACTGTAGATACAAGTGCATACCTCTTATCGGCCTCACTTGTTATTACCCGTCTTTCCTCTAGCGTATGGTCGTTATCAAACGATATTGTATATTCTGCCGAGGTATTGAGAATTTTGATAGTGGCTGTATAACCACGATCGTCTTTAAGATATATTAACATAGTATTATTTATTTAATTTATTTTTACATTACATTATACCACGAACCATATGTAGTGTCAATCTACTTTGTAGGGTATATAATATAACCCTTAATCTCGTTTCCTTTGATGTCTTCTTCTACTCCAACCTTGAAAACGCCCTCGATCTCTTTAAACTCGCTTCCCTTGTTGTCTATAGAGATATGTATCTCGGCATTGGAGTAAGGTATAGACTTTAATATATTAATCAATTCTATCACTTTCATTGTTTAGTTTTTACAATTTAACAAACCCGATTGACTGGTATGTCTTAATGGTAGAGGTGTACTCTTTCTCTATCCCCTTTGCCGTATAGCCCGTGGATATTCTCTTGATCACCCCGTCTTTAATTCTGACAACATAGTATTTATTATCGGCCTCCTCTATCGTGATCAGAAGTTTTTCGTTTGATTTTGGAAACTGTAATATATCACTACATCTGTCTTTTTGTTTTTTATTCATAGTGTTTAATTTAAAATTTAATTTTAATCTGAAAATGGTATAACCCTATAATCTTTTGCTCCAAGTCTAAACCATTCTTTTACTGTAAAGGGTACACCCAAGAATTTGCTCGTTCCTTTGATCTTCACATACCCATCAGCTACTGCTATCACCTCCCCCTCTATCTCTACCCAATAATTTGTACTGATTGTCTCTTTTAGATCGTCTACATTATCGTATTTTCTTTCAACAATAACTTTGTCGCCTACTTTCATAATAGTAATACTAATAATTTAATTGTCATTCATAATATCGGCGTTGAAAAGGTGAACCTTAACCCCGTCGTACTCCCAATGAAAGTCCTCACCCTCTAATAGCTCTTGTAGGTCTATTTCTGTTAGATCTATTTCTATCTCGTGATCCTTTGTCTTTTCTTCTAGCCGTCTTAATAGATAGTCTAGTACATCAATTTTACCTAGTATATATGCCTGATCTTCACGCCTTGTAAACTCGCTATCATCTAACTCATTACGCATAAAGGACTCGTAGTACTCCTTGTTAAACTTTTCACCCTCTTTACTCGCTATGTAGTACTCATACATATCGTTTTTACAAATTTGTAGAGTCTTCTCTATTTCCTTTTTAATTTTAGTATTCATTTTAGTCTTCGTTTAATTTAATTACTATACTTGTTACAAGCCCATACTTGCCCCCTCTTGTAACATATACAGGGTAAACCCCGTCGCCCCCAAAATCCTCTATAACAACCCCTAACCCTGTATGTCCTAGTTTGAAATTGAATTGTTTACCGTTGCCAACCCCCATACTGTTCCATTGATCCATAAAAGTCTTGTATTCTTCTTTATCTGATAGGTAACAAGGATCTGTTATGTATAGCGTTCCACTATCTACACCACAATATCCTATTAATTCTAATTTCTTATTATCCATTATAGTTTTATTAATAATTTAAAAATCGTTTTCTGCTGTAACTACCTCGCCGTTCTCGTCGTGTATTTCCTCTATCTGCACATCGGCGTCTGCACCCATTATCCTTTCGGGTATTCCTAAATAGTCGTCGTCCCAAAATTTATCAATCGCCTCGCTTCTGTTTCTGGCTTCTACTTCCACGGCTTCCTGTACTGTATAGCTGTAATAGATTTTATATTTCTTTTCTTTTGTATCCTCTTGTGCCGTGATAGTATCTTCCCAAGCGTTTTGTATCTCTACTAGAGTATCGTAAAACCTGTTAGCGTATGCCATAGCTGTAACCTGATCCTTTTTCTCATTTTCATACCCAGTCAATACATTACAGATCTTGTTATATATATCCTCTTTTGTTTTCATTATAGTATTAATAATAATTTATTTATCTAAAAGTGGCTCTACTCCACCATAAAAATCAGTTGCCCATTTATCCACATCAAGCCCTGATATTTTTCTTATATTGCCATTTGTTTCGTTTGTTATTTCAATGTAGTAAATGTATCCACTATCGCTAGAGTAAACATCAATAGTCCATTCTGTTTCGCCGTCCTTGTTATCCAGTTGATAGCTTGTGATCGTGTCATAGGTCTTACATATACCCCCGTGCTTTTTAGCTTCCTTTATTAATTCAATTATAGTTTTCATAATGATAGTTTTAAAAATTATTTAACAACTTCCTTTTTAACCACCCTTGTTTTTACATTGGTCGGATAGCCTCCAAAACCTTTGTAATATACTAGGTAATCACCTTTAGAGGTTAAGCAATAATCTAAAAAATGATAATTGCCTTTACTTTCTAGTATTTCCTTTAGCCTTTTCTTAATATCCATTTTAGTTATTTTAAAAATTATATATTAAACATATTCGTACACGGCTTCACCATTGCTAAACTGCCCGATCTTCTTTAATTCTGTAGTATGTCTTGCAAGTACTTTAGATACATGTTGAAGTATCTTGTTTAGCTGTTGTTCTTGCTTCCTTGTCATTTCAAAACTCTTATTGTTTACATTTAAGAAATTACCCCAAGTATCATACTCAACTATATTCACATCAAAATTATATCCTGAATAATATCCCGATCTTACTACTACCTCTACTGTAAAGAAGTTGTTATATTTTTTACTTTCATCTACAAGATATTCCTGTATATGGCTCGACGGATAGCTTCTTAATTCGTCGCTATCTGTATTGCTTTGTATTCCTTTGCACCTACTTGCTAAATACTCATCGGCTTCTAGATCCTCTAAAATGGCTTCCTTTGTATACTGGTATTCTATACCGTCTATGTCGTCGGTATCGTCTACAGTATAAAGGAAGTTTTTAAAATAAAAATTGTTTGTACTCATTGTAGTATTACATTAATTTAACTTACTTTGTTTGATCATTTTTATATTCGATCTTCACCACTTCAAACGGTCTTCGCTCCCATAATATGCCGTTATCTGTTGGCGATTGATAAAAGATTGTTATTTCCTTTTTACCTCCTTTAAAATGGATAAAATTATATAACAGATTATCTACTTCACCCGTTGCCACGCCATAGCGTTCCAACTCATAGACAACCCCCCCAACTTTTATTTGATCCCGTGGGAAGTTGTTACCACCCTTTAGGGAATACTTGCCGTTGTCCCGTTCGATCCTTTCTTTTAAGTTTGTAAAATCTTTGTATGTTTGCATTTCCTTTATAGCTTGTATTCAAGCCTTTAAAAATAAAATAAAAAAAACGGGCTTTAAACCTGTATTAATATACAAGTTTGACCCGTTTTGCACTCCAGCCCCCTTTGATTATAGATATAATTTCACTTTCAAGCGTTGAAAGTGTTCCCTTTTTCAATGGTCTGGTAGGTTTGACCGTGATTATATCATTGTACCGTTTGATCTGTTTAACTTTGAACTTCTCCATTGTCTTGGAGTCTAGTATCTCGACACTTGCCGTTGATGACAAGATATTTATATCTGATATTAAGTACATAATTATATCCCCATTAATTTAGCTTTAACAATAATTGCGGTTAACATATGTATAGTAATACACTAGCTAAAATATACCTTTAATGACTCTATAACCTTTGATCGTTCTTTGAGGTTGTCAATGTCTCTAAACTGATCGGCTTGTATATCTTCAATGTTTTTACATACATTAATGATCGCTTCAGCCCTTGCCTTTATACTTTCAGCCCGTATTTTAAGATATGAAGTACTTACGGGCTTTGACTTGTTAGAGTCTATTATATGGCTTTGTATCTCTTGCTTATCTGTATATATCTCTTTAGTAAGTGAATATATATAATTAACTAATAAGATATTATTATCTTTAATATTGATTATATTGTTGTTCATTTTAGTATTGATAATATTAATTTAGATCTTTAAAGGTATATATACCCTCTTTGATCTTTTTTTCAGTTGTTTTTTTATCTTCACCTAGAAAAATATTTCTGTATTTACCAGTAGTTTTTGAGTAGTCCCAGTATACAGGATCTAAAACGGTTTTACCGTCATAATCTATATAAGCAATAATACTGTTATATGATTGGAAGTATACACGATCAAAAGCGACCTGATCGCTATCCCCTGAGGTTTTAACCCTGATCGTGAATTGATTGGCAACCTTATTGCCGTTGTTGCTTTCCATATTAGCAACTTTTATTGATTGGATATTCATATAAAATAATATTAAAAATTTATTAATGGGATAATCTTTTTTGATTATCTTAACTCAATATACCACGAACACAAACAAGTGTCAAGTAGTATGTATATGAATATAATGGCTTGTAGTAATTCAACGGCTTTGATCTTGTCAATTTGGCGTAATAACAAGCACCCCGTTATATACCCATTAAGAGAATAATATATAAAATATCTAGTAATATTGGTATGTAATATCTATTAATCAGCGTAACTAACAAGAACCGTCCCATCTTCACCCCTATATACATATAAACAATACCTAGTATATAAGTTATATCTAGATCATTAAGGGTATGAGGTATCTAAAGGTTGAGTATCTTATCCACTTATCCACAACGACGCCCGAGTTATCCACATAGTTATCCACAATTATATATATTGCAATAATATGCACCTATAAAGGATAATTGACATATCTAGATCATAGTTATCCACATATCCACATACCCTATTACTACTATCTCTAGTATTAATATATATCTAGAATTATATTATATTATATGTATGTATGAGTATGTAATAGTATGTATATGTATGTATATGTATGTATATATAACTAGATCCCGATACCGATATATATTTTTATGGCAAGTATATATATAAATTTTTATAATAATATTATTTTATGCCGTCATATCAACACATCAAGAGAGGGCTACCACCCCGACTTGCTTTCGGTGATAAAATTTTGGAGGGTCCCACGTCCCCAGATAGAGACATTTTTAGGAATGTAGTACATACAAGTATTTACAAATACACACAAGTATGTAATAATACATACAATAAATTATAAAGGTTGTAGATATGAAGATAACGATAAGTATTCCGCAGAAGGTGTATGACGAGTTAGAGGGTTTGAGAGGTAGGGTTCCTAGGAGTACATACATACAGGGTTTGATCCAGGAGGTGGGTAATGCGAAGAAGAGGGAGATATTGGAGCGTGGTTTTGATTCTGATGTTAGTTATAGTGATAGTGAGCCGATAAGTGGTACGAGTATGGAGGCGGTAGCGGGTCTTGGTAGTATGGGTAAGAAGAAAGCCGTTAAGGGTTCTAAGGAGTTGCCTAGTCAGGGAGAGGGTGAGTTTAAGACGTATTTTAAGAAGTAGTTAAATTAAGTTATAGATCTTATGGATTTTTATACTATAAAGGTGGAGTGCATTAATTGTTCTCAGTACACGGGGGTTTTAAAGATAGACAAGGGTACGAGGATAGTGGACGCATTAAGGAGAGAGGGGTGTCCTGTGTGTGGTTGTAAGACGTTGAGTAGGGTTAAAGAATTAAGTTGGTATACTACTAATAGTTCAGACAATACAATTAGTGTTGGTAGTTGTAGGGAGCCAGAGTTTCCGACTGTTTATGCTGCGTCTTTTAAGGATTCTCCAGTATGGATTTGTGGAGATTGTGGTGGTAAGTATGGTCGTGGTGAGTGTGGTCTTGCCACTTGGCACGAGGACAGGTGTGATATTTGTGGGTTAACTACGTTTGTGACTGAGCCAAGGGATTTTGGTGGTTTAAGGAGTGATTTTGCTAAACTTCGGGCTACGGAGGTGGAAAATGGAACAGATGATTCCTTTTCAGATGATAAGGCATAATGATGATAATGGTATTAGTGGTACTGGGGTAGTGTTAGACGGGGTAATATTTCCAAATGGTAGGGTGGTGGTGTGTTGGAAAGCTGGTAATGGTAAAAGTAAGTGTGGTAGTATTAATATATACGACAGTATAGAGGATTTTGAGGACATTCATGTGACTCATCATCCTGGGAATGGGACAGAATTAGTGGGTTATGATCTTGATGCGGAGGTAGAGCAGCGGCAGCTTGCTAGTCTCATAAACTAGAGGTCAGGGGTTCGAGTCCCCTCCCCGCAACCAGCTCTTTAACAGGTGGCGTAGCCCAATTGGCAGAGGCTCCGATCTCAAAAATCGGCCAGTGTTGGTTCGAGTCCAGCCGTCACTAAGCGCGTGTATCCCAATTGGCAGAGGAAGCTGTCTTAGAAACAGTTGAGTGCAAGTTCGAGTCTTGCCATGCGCACTTTGGATAGGTAGTCCAATTGGCAGAGACAGCGGACTTAAAATCCGTCCAGTGAGAGTTCGACTCTCTCCCTATCTACGGAAGATTGGCAGAGTGGTAATGCAGCAGTCTTGAAAACTGTAACGGTTAAATGCCGTCAGAGGTTCGAATCCTTTATCTTCCGCTGGAAAGTTGACAGAGCGGCTGATTGTGCTTCTTTGCTAAAGAAGTGGGTGTAAAAGCCTCGTGGGTTCGAATCCTACACTTTCCGCCAAGCAAGTACTGTAGAGACGGTGAGCTACGCTTGTCTGTAAAACAAGTCCTTTCGGGGTGTATAGGTTCGAATCCTATTACTTGCACCAGTGTTATTAGAATGGTATAAAATATTAAGATCTTTAAAAACATGGTGGATATGGTTTATTGGTAAAATACCCTGCTGTGAACAAAGAGAAATTGGTTCGATTCCAATTATCTACCCCATGCGAGATTCGTTTAATGGATCAGGATGACTGCCTTCCAAGCAGTGGGTATGGGTTCGATTCCCATATCTCGCACCAGGCTTCTGTAGCTTAACAGGTAAAGCTGCTGATTTGTAACCAGCCGTTTGAGGTTCGAGTCCTTGCAGAAGCTCCATTAGGGAGTGGTCAAATGGTAAGACGACTGGCTTTGAACCAGTAGACTCTAGGTTCGATTCCTAGTTCCCTAACCATGGGCTTATAGGCTAATTGGAAAACTATGTCACTTGCAATGACAAGTTCTGAGTTCGATTCTCAGTAGGTCCACCAAATAACAGGGAAAGGGCAACATAAAAGACACTAATGTTTTTACATAGTGGTCATAGAGCAGCTAAGCCTGGCCTGCTGTTATTATGGGGAAGTAGAAAGCTGCTCTAAGGGAGCTTAGTTTAGAGGTAAAATTCTGGTCTCCAAAACCAGAGTCGGTGGTTCGAGTCCATCAGCTTCTGCCAAGGTCTGTTCGTTCAGTGGTTAGGACTCGGGCTTGTCAAGCCTGTGACACGAGTTCGATTCTCGTACAGACCGCCAGTTAAAAACAATTCGGGGCCTCACGAGCACGAATGTGTAGTGTGGACAACTGTAATTTATATTAGTAAAGGAGGTTTATTGTGTAATAATTTAAGTTCGAATTATTATGGATATTTCCAATATAGTAGAATCTGCCAAGGCTCAGAAACTAGCCGAAAGTAAAGAATGGGGTTCACATTCAAGAAAGGTGGACGCCAGAAGTAAGAAAAGATTGAGAAGTAAAATTAAATATTATTTAAAAAATCGGGAATTAGTGTTTAACGGCTAGCACGTGCGGTTTGGGTCCGTATAGCGAGGGTTCGAATCCCCCATTCCCGACCATTTGACAAGATATTGAAAATGTAGTACAGTTCTTTTTATGAAAGTTAAGACGCCGTCAGACATCGAAGCGAAGAATACATTAGCACAGGTAGAATCAGACACCCGTGGTAAGATACTCTCCGAATATAAAGATTTATCACAAAGCGAGAAGTCCTCGTTAATTGAAAACTTGGTAGAAAGTGCCATGGTATTAGGCATTACTGATATTTATGCTATTAGGGATTGGATTGGTACTAAGAAGATTCCTATGAACTCGTTAACTGCGGCGAAAAACAGAATTTTAGATCGCTGGAAGGATGAGACTACCAATGTTAGTGAAACAATTAGTAGGGACAGGGCTATGTTAATCAGCGCTAGTTGGAAAGAGGTTCAAGAGTGTGAAACTTTGTACGCCCAGAGTGAGAACATTACGGAAAAGGTAAAGGTTAAGACTCTTAAAAGAGAGTGGCTACAGTTTATTTCCAAGTTGAGTTTTGTTGACAAGATGATAGAGGCCAACGAGGCCCCAATGAACATTATAATTCACGATTCTGATATTAAAATGACTGCCGAAGAGAAAGATGGAAGAGGTTAATGTATACTTATATGAGTTTAGACACCCAGACGGGACGATTACAAGGGCTCCAGAGCCTGGTCAGCAAGAGATTATTAACAGTCCAGCAAGAAATAAGGTTGTCGTGTGTGGTAGGAGATGGGGTAAATCAGTTTTAGGTATTAACGAGTGTATTAAAAAGGTTACTTCTATTCCGAATAGTACTGTATGGTATATTGCGCCTACTTACGGGCAGGCAAAGGCCATTGCTTGGAGATTTTTAATGAGCAGGTTGCAATTATTTCCTAAACGAGCCCAAGAAAGATTCAGAATACAAGAAAATGCTTTACAAGTAACGTTTCCGAATGGTGGCGTATTAGCACTAAAAGGAGTGGATAATCCAGACTCGCTAAGAGGTAGTGGATTGGATTATGTAGTTCTTGACGAGTATGCTATGGACGGATACCAAAGATACCCAGTGTGGAGGGAGATTATTAGGCCTGGTTTAGCCGACAGAAACGGTGGGGCTTTGTTCATAAGTACGCCAAAAGGATTCAACGGATTTTATGATCTTTACGCTTACGCAGACTCTGGTAAAGACGATGAATGGGCTGCTTGGAGAATGCCAACCAGTAGCTGTAAACACATAAGTCAAAAAGAATTAGACTCTGCCAGGAAAGAGCTTGGTGACGATTTATATTCTCAGGAGTTTGAGGCAGAATTTAAAAAGAGAAGCGGACTTGTATACAAAGAGTTTGATAGAGACACTCATTTACTCCCAGCAAAGAACCCGTTGGAAATACCAGAACATTGGAGTATGGAGGTTGGTGTAGACTTTGGAGCTGGACACCCAACAGCGGCAGTTTTTGTATTGTTTGACAACGATGATAACGCTTATGTTGTGGACGAGTTCTATAGGTCGGAAGGAATTATTTCTGAGAATGCTGAGGCTATGATAATGACAGAAAGAAAGTGGATGAAGAAAGCGTATATTAGATGGGGTGATTGTGCTGGAAAACAAGAAATCTTAGAGTACGCGAAGAACGGTTTTGTATTAGCACCAACACCAAAGGGCTCTGGAGACTCTGACACCCTTAGTGTAGATCCTGGCATCCAAGAGGTGAAGGCCAGATTAAGAGTAGACCCAGTTTCTAAAAAGCCAAGTTTGTATATTTGTAAAAACTGCGTCAACCTGATAAAAGAGTTCGAGAATTATAAGTGGAGACAAAGTAGAAAATTGAAAAACACCATAGAGGTGGATGAGGAGATGATGATGGAAAATAGAATGAAGGACGCCCCAGAAAAGAAATGGGATGATCTTTTAGATGCGCTTAGATATGTTCTACAGTATCATCGCAGACATAGTGATGATATTGATAAGACATCCCGTAAATTTAGGCCAAGAAATGCTTTAACGGGAATTTAATTTATTATTTTTATTTAAATGAAAGTACTAATAAAAAACGTACAACTACAAAAACAGTTTCCGAAAGTAAAAAGCCTGGAAACTTGTTCAGAGCAATCTTTAAGAGAAATTGCTAGGGCTTACCAAATAGGTACTCAAAAGAGGGTTAAGACTAACCGCGAAGTTCAGATTCATGGTGAGAGGACAACACAAGCTGCCTGGAAATATGTCCAAAGATCAAGGGCAGAGCTTGTTAAGGCCATACAGGATAGGGCTAAAATTGTTATAGATATACCTAGAGAATATTGGACAGATGATCAATACGAGGCTTATTTAGATGAGGGTATTCTTGAGAATACAGATATTAATGTTGAGGTAGAATTTAAGGAGAGAATGGGAATTTATAAGGCTTTGATGCCATATGAAGACCTTCCTAGACACAAGCAGGACGCTATGTTTATGGATGTTAGTATGGAAGTTTGGGAATATTTAACAGATCAATATAATTATATGTACGATGTGGATAAAAATAAATTATCTGTCAGAAGATGGAGACCACTACTTTATCCTCACGAATTTCTTTTTGACAACGACGCAGAAAAAGAGGTCACAGAGAAAATGAACAAGATAATAAATGGTACTGGTGGAGACTCTCTTAAATTAAATAATGCTATGAAACTTGTTGGAGAAATCGCAGAAACTACAGAAGAAGAAATACTCGAATAGCGAACAAACCAAGCAAAGAGTTGAGGTTGGTTTTACGGAGGAGGATTTTTGGATTATGTTTAACGACATAACGAAGGATATGATGTTTGGAACTATAGAGATGACAATAATTGCTGGGGCTATTGATACCATTAAGGTTAACAAAAACTACAAAATTTTTGAGGTAGTTGACAAAGATGGTAAAAAAATAGTAGAGTTGAAGTAACATAATTAAAAATTTTTAAGTATGGCTAAGCAAGAAAAATCAAAATTATACGAGTACCTTGCAAGCCCTGATAAAAAATACGAGGTCAATTACTCAGTTTGGTCGAATAAGTATGAGTTTGAGCTTTTAGCAAAGATTAGGGATCGTATATCTGCTATGCGTAACCGCAGATCAGGAAGTTGTTACGTCTACGACCCAGACGGTAGTAAAGACTGGGATACCCACTGGAAGAATGCGGAGATAGAGTATTTGGCTCAATCTGGAGTCCAAGATACAGATGATTACAGGAGTAATCTTAAATCATTCATGGCCTATAGGACTATAGCTGCAATAGAGGCTAGGGAAAGAAGACAGGATATTACATTTATGGTTGAAGCTAGAAACGAAGAGGATAGAGGAAGGGCTACTACTCATAAATATATACTAGAGGATTATATGAGGAGACACCCAGAGGTTAGATATAAGTTCTTTGATGTTTTGAAGGGTACAAAAATCTTTGGTTCTTATTTTGCATATATACCTTATACTTTTAAGTATAGGAAAGTTCAGGATCCAGAGGTTTCTGATATTAGTAAAGAAGATTTAGAGAAGGGTGAGATTCCAGAAATGAACTTTAAGGATGGTATAAGAGTTGATTATGAAGATCCAGACTTCATTCCAATGCACCCATCTGATGTTTATGTTGACCCGAATGCAGAATATTTACATGGATCGAGTAAATCTGCTACTGATGCAGCAATAATGTTGTATCTAACACCATCTCAGGTTAAAGATATGTTCAGCGGCGTTCCAGGTATTAAGAATTTAGACAAGGTGACCGACAAGAACGCTTCTAACACAGAAACATTTGGTTCTCCATTTTTCGAGAGGTGTAAGGACCCAGAGAAGGGATTTGATGAACTTGGAATTTATTGGAATAAAGAGACCGATAGTGAGGTAATATTTTATGGAGACATACTCTTAAAAGAGGGACCAATACCATATATTGATAAGTTGATACCACTTCTACACTTTAGATGTGTAAGATACCCTGGTCAATTCTATGGGATGAGTTTAGTAGACGCTGTTATACAGCAAAGTGCTGAGGACACGTCGTTGAAGAATGCCAGAATAGATCAGATTAAGATGGCTTCTTACCCACCTATAATTGCTGGAACTTCTTCATTTGCTGATGTAAGAAGACAGTGGACTACAATAGAGCCATGGAAAGTAATTGAAGCTGCCGATATAAGTCAGGTTAAGGTACTTGAATTACCAGGTGTTCCTTACGACTCATTTAGAATATCACAGGACTTAAAGGATGAGATTGTTATGAATACTGGTATTAACCCTCAGGGATTAAATCTTCCTATGAGCTCTACACCTGCTACGAACACATTGGCTATGAAAGAAACTATGAGTGATATGGTAAACCTTTACGAGGACAATGCGCTTTCTACAATGAACGAGTGGGCTTTCTTCTTAGAGAGTAGAATCTGTCAGTGGTATAAATTACCAAGTAAACAGAGAACGTTAGAGCTTGGGAAGAAGGCTATGAGGGAATTGAGACTTGAAGATGTTGAGCTATATAAGGATAAGAATGGAAATTGGAACAGTAGAGACATTAAGGGTTATAAAATTATAGACTTAGAGCCAGAGATGTTCGAATGGAAGGGTTTTCCTAGGGTTTATGTATCTGGTGACTTTATGACACCAATTAGCAAAGCGTACAAACAGAGGAAGGCACAAGAGATTCTTCCACAGTTGGCACCGTTTGCTGGAGAGCCAGGTGGTATGTTACCTAATGGGCAACCAGTTGTTATCAATATCAGAAAGCTTATTAAGATGTATGCAGAGGCTATGGATCTTGATGAGGCTGAATTACTTGTAGACGCAAATGCAGACTGGTTAGAAGAGATAAGGCAGGCACTAAAACAGCAAGAGAAAATGCAAAAGGGAGAGGTTGTACCAGGAATTGTTGGAGAGCCAGAGGCCCACAGATACCAACACGCTACAGAATTACTACAGCTTAATGACGCCGTATCATCAGAGGAGTTTGCAATGGCTCAACAAAGGGCTCAAGAGGGAGATTTGCAGGCTCAACTTGTTGTTTCTCAAACTCTTGGGTATAGAGCGTTGCTTGCAGATCACTTGAGAATAGACAGTTTACTTGTTAATGATGCTACTCAGGTAGCTTTAGAGCAAACTGACAAAATGGATAATCCACAACCAGAAGTACCTATGAATAATATGCCTAGTGTACCAACAGTAAGTGGAAACCAAGGATTGCCAAATCAGGGTGGAATACCAGTACCTAATAATGCAAGTCCAGCCGATATGGAGGGGCAGGTTGCAGCTGGTATGGTTTAGTTGTTATTTAAATTTATAAAATATATTTATTATGGAAATGCCAAAGATAACAGCGAGCGACAGAGCTGCTTTAAAGGCAATGGTCGCTTCCGACGGTTGGAAGGCAGTAGAGAAGATCTACGACAATTTTAGAATTAGCCTTTTAGCTGATATGGTTGATGGACCAGATATGTTACCAGACGGAATGGCCGTTCTTGGTTACAGCTCTAAGTATAGGGCACATGGTGCAACCACAATGCTAAAGCTTATCCAAGACATAGCAGAGGGTAAGGATTTAGAGGAAAAGCCCAAGCCAAAAACAAAAGGTGCGGGTGTTGACAAAAAAGAAATAATAATGTAATTTTAATTAAGACACCTGGCTAGGCATAGAGGGTTCGTTCTTATCAGACATAGAAATATTTCTGGTAGGAGTGAGCCCTCTTTTGCTTTTCCAGGGTAATTAGTACAACCCCGAAAGGGACTACTTAAATTCTTTAACAAAACAAAATGCAAGAGGATCAAATACTGGACTCCCAGAACGGGACAACCCAGGACCAAAGCGAAGTTGTGACTCAAGGGTCTGAGATGACAACCACAACTATAAAAGACGAATCTCAGGGTTCGAATCAGACAGCTCCTTCACAAGAGGAAATAGATTACAAAACAAGGTGGCAAGCGTCGTCTGACGAGGCTAGGAGACTTGTAAAGGAAAAAGAGCAACTTCAATCTGAGGTTGAATCCTTAAAAGAATCTACACTAAATTTTGTAACTAGAGACCGACAAACGTTTTCTAATTATCTAGATGCAAGAGGTTTTGTTGGTGAGGAAAAACAGAAGTATCTTAGCGCCTTTGATGCCCAACACGGACAACCAACTGAGCCAAGAGAAAATGCCCCTCAATACAACCAACAGGACGACCCTATGGACCCATACAGGGCTAGAGTTCTTGACGACGCAGCTTCTAAGCTAAAGAGTCAGGTTGAACAAAGGCAAATGGCAACCCAAAGGTTCTTGGAGGATAAGGAAAATATGAAACTTAGTAGGGAAACTCTAAGTGCTATTTGGCCACTAGCTTTTAAGTTAGAGACCGAAGATGGCTTAGACCCCGATTCTGCCTTAGGTAGGGCTAAGAATATAATTGTCGGACAAGACGAAGTTGAAAGTCAGAGTTACGCAAGAGGACTATCGGACGCATTGTTTGGTGGTGGCACTTCTGCTATTTCTGGTGGCTCTGGTGGTTCTAAACAAACCGACAGATTATCACCACAGCACGAAGCATTCATTCGCTCACACATTGAGTCAGAAGGACTTGAGGGTAAGGCTGCTGAAGATTTTAGAAAGAGGTATGTTGAAAGACTTGCCTCAAAACGTTTAATTTAAGTAAACCGCAAAAATGTTTTTAGTTAAAACAATAGATGGAAGAGGCGGAAGACCACTAGAGAAGATGGTAATACTAAACAGTGAAACCATTTTCGTAGGTGGAACAGTCAGCCTTGCAGAAGGTGGCGTTGCTGCTGCTGATGCACAAACTGACAGAATCTACGGAATCTGTAAGGGAATCATCACTCCTGGCAATGTACCTATCGAAAAGGCCAATTCTAGCGAGTATGATGGTACATGGACAGCTCCTACAACATCTCACCAAGGTACATATACTGCTGCTGCTGACAATCAGACAGACAAGAAGATTTGTGCTTTAATAGAACCTTTGGTTCCAGGTGATACAGTAAGAGGTGATCTAGACGCCGCAAAAGGAACAACAACTGGTTCCGATGCTATTGGTTCTTACATTGATATTCTCACAACAAATGAGACATTATTCGATGAAAGTTCTGTAGCAAGTACAGCTTCACAGTTTATTATTGTTGGTCAAGTACCAGGAAATAATAAAACTATCGACGCTAAGTTGGTTGAAGGACAATTAGTCCAATAGTTTAGTTTAATTTGAAGTAATTTATAAAGATGGCTATTAATACAGGTATAATGACCACAACATCCCAGGCAAACTTAACAGCACCTGGAATTGAAATGTGGATGGAGGAAGAGGCCAAACTTTATAAACCAATGTTTACTCAACTATTCAGTTTAGAGGGTACATCTAGGTTATACGAAGATGACTCAAGCTGGGCAGGTGTTGATTATCCAGAGGAAGTAAACGAAGCTGCTGCAAAGCCAGAGCAACAGTTTACACTTGGATACACATGGAGATATAGTCAAAAGGTTTATAAGAGAAAAATCGCTCTTTCTACTCTGTTAGATAAAACAGACCTTTACAATAAAGTTAAAGGTAGATCAAAAGATCTTTCAAGAAAAGCTGCTCAAGGTAGAGATGTTAACGCATTCTCAGTACTAAGAAATGCTTTCAGCTCAACAGTTGTTTATGGTGATGGAAAACCATTGATCTCAGTTGGACACCCAATTAAGGCAACAGGTGGAACACAAAAGAATACTTTTTCTGATGGTGTTCAAAGACCATTGACATACGACAATGTTAAGTTGGCAAAAGATCAAATGACAAGATGGTTCTCTAACTCAGGGATTCCTCTAGATATTGGTCTTAATGGAAATCTAGTTTTGGTAACAACTCCTTACAATCAGGAGGCAGCATTCCAGGTTCTTTACGCAGATGGTAAGCCAGGAACAGCTGATAATGACAAGAACTACTTCAAGGGAACAGGTATTGATTTGATGGTTGTACCTTATCTTGCACATAACTTTGCATACAAGCAGGGAGATACTAGCTCTACAGATGCAGACACATGGGACAAGAGATGGTTCTTAATGGATAAATACTACGCACAGCAATGTTTGAAATTCAAAGCTCTACAAGACTTTGAGATCAAAGCATGGCAAGATGAAGACACAGACGTATTCTACGGAGGTGTTACTGACATCTATGCTTATGGTATATCTAACTATCTTGGAATATTTGGATCACTTGGAGATGCTTCTACATACACAAGCTAGAATTGACAGCCCTGGTGGGAGGCTTAAATCCCACCTCCTAACTGACTAAGTTGACCACAAGGATAAATGTGGGAATATAGATTAGTTAATTTAAGAGGTATACGATAATGTCAACACACTTTAGTGGACCAATCGTAAGTACAGGTGGATTTGAAGGTGATCTTACTGGAGACGTAACAGGAGATGTAACTGGACACGTTACTGTAACAACAGAATCTATTGCTGCAACATCTACTGGTGTGCAAATTTCTGATGATACAGACTTTGCGACCATAACTTCTGCTGGAGCAAATAACATTGTTATTCTTCCAGACCCAGTAGTTGGGAAGGTTGTTAGAGGTGCAAATGTAAGTGCTACGGCTTGTGAGATCAGAAGTTCTACTCCAACCGCAATTGCAATCAATAATGTAACTGGAACAGGTAAAGAGGCAGTCTTGGCTGCTGGTGCTTCTTTTGAAGCTACTTGTAAATCAGCTACTGCATGGATTTTGCATAACTACGGTGCAACTGGAACTATGACAAATCCTGTACCAGATTAAGGTCTGATACCCTACCTCTTATGGGGGTAGGTATTTGGTCTTAATTAATTTAATAATAGACACAAATGAGAAAAGTAATTAAAGTCTTAGATGGTGTTACAGCTACAACAACCTCTAGTCCAGTAGATATTAAGGACGCTAAGAGGGTTACTCTTTTTTGTAAGAGGGCTAATCACTCTTCTGGAAGTTCTGCTTTTACAGCTGATATTGGTGTAGGAACAGACTATGCAGATTACAAGAAGTGGATTAGTAACGCAGCAAATACCAACTCTCAGACACAAGTGAGAACAGAAACATTAACACTTTCTGCTAATGGTGTAGATTTTATGACTATGAGCCCAGAGGACATGGCTGAGTTTATAAAAGTAACGGTAACAGAAACAACTGACGGTACGCATAGCGCGTGGTTAGTTGTAGATTATGAAGAATAGGTCGGTCTTTATATAAATTGTATACTTATTAGCCATGAAGATTAGCGTGGTAATGATTGTTAAAAATGAGGAAGAGATGTTAGCCAGATGCCTCGATTCGGTTCAGGGAGCAGACGAGATAATTATTTGTGATACTGGTTCCGAAGATAAAACCGTAGAAATAGCGAAGAAATATACAGACAAGGTTTATACTGATTTCAAGTGGATAGATCATTTTGGTAAAGCAAGGCAACATTCTAAGGAGAAGTCTACTGGGGACTGGAACGTCACAATAGACGCTGATGAGGTTTTAGGTTGCTCTTTTGATTATCTTAGGAGTGTAATAGAAGAGGCTGATAAGAAGGGTTTTCATTTTATAAATGTTAATACAGTAGCTAAAAGCTCTGGAACAACAAACCCATTTCCAAGAATCTATAAGAATATTCCAGAAATTAAGTGGAACGGTGCTGCACATAACTATCTAACAGAAGACGACAAGTCAGTATCAAATGTATACAGTTCTGATATAAACATGATTTACGATTATTCCCCTGCACACGCAAAAGACCCAGATAGAACATTGAGAATACTTAAAAAAGCAGTGTCAGAAGACAGATCGTTGGCTAGAGAAAAGTTTTATTTAGCAAGAGAATATTTTTATAAAAGACAATGGGGTGAGGCTATATTCTGGTATAAAGAGTATTTAGAGAAACCTAACTGGCCAGGTGAAGAGGCTCAGGCTTATTACATGCTAGGGAGGTGTTTTTACTATAGGCAAAGAAAACAAGAGGCTTACGACGCCTTGTTAAGGGCTATACTTATTAATCCAGAGTTTAAAGATGCAATACTGTTTTTAGCACAGATAGCTCCGTTGGAGAAAGGTGTGCGATGGATGGAGTTTGCAGAAGGTGCTACAAACGAGGGTGTCCTATTTGCGACAACACCAGCTGATGAAAAGAATGCTGTTTACTATGATGATTTGTTTAAAAAAGACACTGACATGTCTAGGTATAATGATATATTGAAAATGATTGGTGATACCGTTGCAGATATGAAGGTTTTGGATATTGGGTGTGGATTGGCTGAGTTGTCTAAGTATGTTAAGAACTATAGTGGTTTTGATTTTAGTGAGGGTGCAATAAACAAAGCAAAGGAAGAGAATAAAGACTTAGACGTTTGGGTTGGAAACGCATACGATTCAAAGAGTTATAAAGATGCAGACGTGTATGTTGCTACAGAGGTTTTAGAGCATTTAAAGAACGATTTGAGGATAATTAATAATATCCCCGTTGGAAAGGAGTTTATTTTCTCTGTACCATCATTTGCAGACCCTTCTCATATAAGGGTGTTTAACGACAGATTTTTTAGAAAAAGGTATTCGGATCTGTTAGATATTCACGAGGTTGTAAGATTTAATTGGGATAGTGAAAATAGGAGGTGGAGATTCGGTGGAGATTTAACAGATAGTTACATTTTAGTTTATAGTGGAGTAAGAAAATAATGGCATTCTTAAAAACAAAAAACAACGCAAAATCCACACTAGCTGCCAATATAGATGATTCAACAACAACTATAACAGTTGCTGATGGTTCTGTATTCCCAGATAGCGGAGATTTTAAAGTAACAATATGGGATTCCACAGAAGATTCTCCTTCTGAGGATAGTGGGATGGAAATTGTAAAAGTTACTAATATTTCTACTAATACACTAACAGTAGAAAGGGGCGATGAAGATACAACGGCTTCTTCTCATACCTCTGGTGACTACATTGCATTGTTACTAACTGCTGATTATATTGAAGAGTTACAAACATACATAACAGAAAACGCAGTACAGGGTGTTACAGGTCCTACGGGACCAACAGGTCCTACGGGACCAAGTGGTGGCCCCATCGGCCCTACAGGCCCTACTGGAGCGACTGGTGCCACAGGACCAACAGGTCCTACGGGATCAACTGGAGTAACTGGTCCTACTGGAGCTACAGGCTCTACAGGAGCTACAGGTGCAACAGGCTCGACAGGTCCACAAGGTTCTACTGGAGCTACAGGCCCAACGGGTTCTCAGGGACCTACTGGTAGTACAGGAGCTACTGGTGCTACAGGAGCCACGGGAGCAACAGGTCCCACTGGTGAACAAGGCCCCACAGGTAGTACAGGTCCAACAGGAAGTACTGGTTCAACGGGTAGTACGGGCCCAACAGGTCCTACTGGCCCTACAGGGGCTACGGGTAGTACGGGTGCTACAGGTCCTACAGGACCTACTGGTGCGACGGGTCCTACTGGACCTCAAGGAACCCCAGGTTCTGGTGTTGATTGGAAGGGTGCATGGGATAGTGGCACAACATATATAACAGACGATGGTGTTTCTTATCAAGGGAGCTCGTATATATCTAAACAAGACAGTAATACAAATCATTTACCTACAGACACTTCATGGTGGGATGTTTGGGTAGCTAAGGGAGAAGTCGGTACAACAGGACCAACAGGTCCTACAGGATCAACTGGACCAACTGGCGCTGATAGTAGTGTACCTGGACCTACGGGACCAACAGGTCCTACTGGCCCACAAGGGCCAACAGGTGCCACTGGTGCCGATAGTGTGGTTCCAGGCCCTACTGGATCAACTGGTAGTACGGGTCCAACAGGTCCTACAGGGGCAACAGGTCCTACTGGGGCAACGGGTAGTCCTGGTGAAAACGGTAGTACAGGTCCTACGGGACCCACTGGTCCACAAGGGCCTACAGGTCCTACGGGAGCAGATAGTGATGTCCCAGGCCCAACGGGAGCCACTGGATCAACAGGTAGTACAGGACCAACTGGACCACAAGGTCCTACTGGTAGTACAGGGGCTACGGGACCTACTGGTCCAGCGGGTAGTACTGGAGCAACAGGTGCGACTGGTGAGAACGGAAGTACAGGTCCAACGGGTCCTACTGGTCCTACTGGCCCAACGGGGCCAACAGGTGCCAAGGGTGCTACTGGTGCAAAAGGTCCTACGGGGCCTACAGGCGCGACTGGTGCAACTGGAGCTACTGGATTGAGTGAGTTGTCTTCTGATAGTACCCCACAGCTTGGTGGAGATCTTGATATGAATAACAAGAATATTCAGTTAAAGTTTGAGCCTGGAAGTGACGATACTTCTAGTGGATTGATAATAAGTGTAACTGTAGATACTAATGCAGAGGGTGTTGGTGCACCACTATTTATGGCAGCAGATGGTCATTTTGATACTGCTGACGCAGACGCATCAACGACAAGTCCAGCCGTGGTATTAGCACTAGAAACTGGAACTGGAACTAAAAAAGTTTTGGTACATGGAATAATCAGAAATGACGGATGGAACTGGACTACTGGTCCTGGAACGTCTAGCTTAATATATGTAAGTACAACAGTTGGAACGCTTACACAGACAAAACCAAGTGGTACGGATGATGTTGTACAGCCAGTTGGTTGGGCATTAAGTGATGATTCTATGTATTTTAATCCAAGCTTAATTTACTTTACTCATACATAATGGCGATTGCTGTAAATAATGTAGTAAATGACGTAGCCGATAGTTCTCCAATAAGTTATAACGTTGGTGCTTCTGGTAGTATTTTAGTTGTCGCTATTGGTATGGCTTGGGAAAGCGATAATGCAATAACCTCAATTACATATAATGGAACATCAATGACTCGATCTGGTATGTATGATGACGCTTATAACTGGGGTAGAGCAGAGCTTTGGTATTTGGTAAACCCTTCGACTGGAGCGAATAATTTAGTAGTAACTAGCGGTGATAACTCGGTTGCACCACTTACGATAGCTTATTTGACTGGTGCTGATACAAGCGATATAGGTGCTACTGCACAGGCTAGGGGCGATAGTACGAATCAAAGTGTTTCAATTACACCAGAAGCTAGTGGGTCTTTGTTACTGGGGGCGTTTGTTTTAGGTGATGACGGTAAAACGTTTTCTGCTGTATCAGGTACTACTTTACATGGGACTTCTGGATCTTGGGTGAGAATAGCTATGGCTTCTAAGTTGAGTACAAGTACGTCTGCACATTCGATACAATTAACCTCTTCTGCTGGTGATGGGTGGGCTGTGTTTGCTACAGAATTCAAGGAGGCTTCTTCTGCTGGTCCAACTGGAGTAAAAACAGTTAATAATACTGCGATAGCTAGTGTAAAGACTATAAATGGTACTGCGATAGCTAGCGTAAAGACAATTAACGGTTAATTTAATATAATAGACTATGTCAACTATAGATATTGAAGAAATAAAATTAAAAGATAAAGAATATTCATCAGATACTGATTTTACAGATGTGGTCTCAGGAGTTGACGCAGTTTCTTTATCAGACGTTGAGGGACCTACTGTAACGCCTTTTACTGATATAAGTGGCCCGACGGCAATATCCTTGTCAGATATAGAGGGACCAGCAGCGATCTCTTTCTCTGATGTGGTCTATAACGTATTGGTTACTGATTATGTGACAAACGTTAATACTTTCCAGTTCGCAAGTATTCCGTTTAACGATGTATTAACTTTTGAAGAATAACAATATGGCAGTAGATGTAACACAGAAATATTTAATGAGAAGGTACTCCTTAACTGGGGGTATGAATCAGTCTGTAAATCCATTTTTGATGAACGATTCGGACTTTTTATATCTCTGTAATGTTACCCATGATGAAATTGGTACTATAGGAAAAGATGGGGGTTATAGTGCGGTTGGTGCAACAAGAACCGCTCCTGGTGTAGGAGACCTATTGTTCGACTATATTCCTTTTACAGGATCTCACATACAACTTTTATTGGAGCATGGAATACTGCAAAAATACGTTTCTGGCTGGTCTGATATTGACATTTCAACCTTTACTGACGATGCAAGGGCTAGTGCTATTAATTTTAACGGAAAAGCATATATAGCGACAGCAAATGATATTTTAGCTTACACGACTGGAACCTCTGTCACGACTGTTGCTTCTGATAATGGCAGTGCCTCTGTTAAAGGAAAATATTTAGCTGTTGTGGCAGACAAACTTTGTTTAGGAAATCTAACAGATGTTCATGCGGCAAACCAAGTGATTTTCTCACTTGAGGGTTCTCATGTGTTTTATGATGAGACTGATGAAACTGGTCACGAAACTTATGCTACTACAGATAGAATTATTACTGTAGACGGGGCCGTAACTGGATTGGCTGCGTACCAAGGCCTTTTAATGATTTTTACTCAAGAAGCTATCTTTTACTGGAATCCATCAAACAACGAAGTTAAGAAACTTTGTTCATTTGGAACAGACTCCCACTGGAGTATAAAAGAACTTAATGGAATGCTATATTTTGCTAATAGAGACGGAGTTTATAGATTTAATGGAGAGTCTATTCCAGAATTAATATCTATACCGATAACAAACTGGGCAATAAACTCTATTTGGAGATTGATAGACGGTAGTAATTGGTCTACGATGAGCGCAGAAGCATTTGAAGGTAAATATTATCTCGCCGTTGGTGACTTAACTGCCTCGTTACCAGGAGATTCTGCTGCCAAAGAGGGGGTTGTATTGGTTTATGACGCTTATAGAGACGCGTGGACATTCTTAGATGACCATCCAGTTTCAATGTTTGCAAGAATAGTGAACGAAAATGGAAACCAAAGGTTATGGTTTGCAAGCTCTGCTGATAGAACTGTTTACCAAAAAGATTATTCTTACTCTCACAATGGAACTACATACGATATGGTTGCTAGAACAAAATACTTTGATTTTGACATACCAGAGAATGATAAGCAGTTATACCAATTATATGTAACTTATAGATCTTATGGAGATACTGATACTTATTTAACAATTTCAACCTCAGCGGACGGAAGTAACGCTTATACAGAAAGGGTTGCTGATGACACTACATCAAAATTAGAGTTGGCTGGAGCAAGTGGTAGGGCATACGAAATGAAAAGAGTAGATATAGCAGGGGCAAGTGGTAGAACAATTAGTTATGAGTTCAAGAATGGTGATGAAGGAGTTCCTTTTGAAATACTAGGATTTACACAAGAATTTTCGTACAGGAACAATAATTTGAATATATCAACATAATGATAGTTGATGGAATTTTTGACAAAAGAGGAAAAGAAATAACTTCTGGATATAAGGCTCCAGACCTTAGTTCTTACAGTAAGTTTGTAGGTTCTCTCGGAGGATCTGCAAAACAGGGTACTGTTGCTAGTGGAGGAAAAGGGGTTGTTAATAGCCCTTTAAGCAATGGTGTTTACCAGGGGACCATAATAGTAAAGGACTATGCTGGTATTGAAAAAGTTAAACTTGGGTTGTTAAACAATACCACATGGGGAATAAGTGTTACTGATGGAATAATAAAAGGTGGTTCTATTGAAATAGGAAGTGCAGACAATATCTTCAAGGCCGATAGTAATGGTATTTATCTTGGAGATGCGGTGTTTGCCGACGCTCCTTTTAGGGTTGATATGCAAGGAAACTTGACGGCGAATAAAGGTGTGATCGGAGGATTTACAATAACCTCTAGTAAACTATATGGGGGTACTATTCAAACAGCGGAAGCTGTAGGAGAAGGTGTAGATGGTGTAGTTATGGATACTTCTGGGATTAGGGGCTATAGTTCGGTATTAGGAAAAGTGTTCGACCTCCCTACCGATGGAAGTGCCCCAGAGTTTAGTAGTGGTGTGATTAAAAATACAGAGTTTCAATTACAGACAAGTGCAGTAATTAGAACATCAGACACTGTTGGAGATGGAACTTCTTCTAGTGCTGGTGTTTTGGTTAATAATACTGGTCTGTATGCTTGCCAAGCGAACCAAACACTTGCCAACGCGAATGTAAAGATTTTGGCAACAGGTGCGGCTACTTTTAGTGGAAATGTTAAGGGTGGTATGACAGATTTTATGACTGGAACGGGATATTTTATAGGTTTAAATAGTGGTGTCTACAAAATGAGTATTGGTAATCCAGCGGGAAACTATATTAGCTGGGACGGAAGCTACTTAAGAATTAAGGGTAACCTATCTTTGACTTCCCCACTGACCAATATTGGGTACGCAGCTGCAAGTCTGCCAGTACCACCAGTCGAGACTGGTTTAACTTCAATGGGAGGATACGAATAATGGCACGTTTAATAGTCGACGGATCAAGCACAGCGGGAACAGGATTGGCTTATTACTCAAGCTCTTCCAGGTCTGCGCAGTACTTTGTAGTACCTGCGGGGTACACGAGAATTGCATACGTAAACATAAATATTAGGAAAGTTGGTACACCAGGAACGCTTTACGCGGCAATCAGAAACGACTCGGGCGGAAACCCAGGAACAACAATTGTTGAGGGTTCAAAGTCGGAAGAAAGTATTAGCACTTCTTACTCATGGAACGTAGTTGACTTCTCAGACGCAGCGGTTAGTGCTGGGGGTGGGTATTGGCTTGTAACAAGACAGCCAAGCTCAACAAGCACTTCTGACGCATATTTCTGGGACACAGCGGGAAGTGGAAGTGGTGGTAAATACACAACCAATAGTGAATCTACTTGGAATAACATCTCACAGGGACAGTGGAGTTACCAGATTTATGGATACGGACCTCCAGCTTCAATGGGAGCAACAAGCACCTCTAGTGTGGGGGAAACCTCCTTTACAGCAGACTCAAGTGTTGGTGACGATATGGGGGAGGGCATTACAAACAGAGGTTTTTGTTACTCTTCAAGTACGAGTAATCCAACAACAGCAAACAGCACAAAGCAGGTGGGCTCTGGCACAGGGTCGTTTAGTACCTCTATTACTGGTCTTGCAGCAGGGGTAACCTACTACATAAGGTCTTACGCTATAAACGCAGCAGGAACTTCTTACGGAGCGGTTAAAACACAAACAACAACCACAGCAGCACCAACAGTAACAACGGGTGCTGTAACCAACATTGCAATAACAACGGCAACAGTCGCGGGTAACGTTACAGACGACCACGGGGCAGCAGTGTCAACCAGGGGTATTTGTTATGCAACAACAGCAAACCCAACAACAGCAAGCGATAAGGTAGCAAGTGGCAGTGGAGAAGGGTCTTTTAGCTCAAACTTAACAGGACTTTCCCCAAACACGCTTTACTACGCAAGGGCGTACGCAACAAACAGCGTGGGAACTTCGTACGGTTCGCAGACTTCGTTTACAACGCTACAGGGCACACCAGAGGTAACAACGGGACTAGCAAGTAGTGTTACAAAAAACAGCGCAACGTGTGCGGGTGAGGTAGTGGACGACAATGGGTCGGCGGTAACGGAAGCGGGTATTGTTTACAGTATTAATGCCAACCCAACAACAGCCAACAACAAAGTAACGACTAGCTCTGGGGTTGGGGTTTTTTCTGAATCGCTAACTGGGCTGGCCGTAGCAACAACATACCACTTTAGAGCATACGCCACCAACGCAGAGGGAACAGAGTATGGAGATGACGCAACCTTTACAACCTTACCAGCAGGACCAAGTGGTTTGAGTGCAACGTCAACTGGAAAAACAACGGTAAGTCTTGCTTGGACCATGGGTAGTGGCGCAGACACAACAGTGGTAATTAGAAAGGCGGGCTCCTACCCAGCAAATATAGGTGACGGAACAGAAGTTTATAGCGGTGCGGGTAGTTCTACTACCGACACAGGACTAAGTGCAGGCACAGCATACTACTATAGAGCCTGGTCTTTGGACGGCGTTGATAATTACAGTAATGAGTACAGCAGTGCAAATGTAATGACAGACTATTCCTTCACCAATCCAACGAATGTAACAGCAATAGACGGTGCATATGCAAGTGGTCCAGCAAATGACAATCAGTTATACGTAAGGTTGTCTAAAGATTCTGGTAGCACATGGACAGATCCTATAGCTGTTACACTAACGGGTACAAACACAGAACATACATTTGGTAACGGTGAAACAGAATTATGGGGAGATTCTTGGACTGGAGATGATGTTGACGATACTAGCTTTAGATTATTAATAATATGTGGTAGTAATCAGACGACATATCAAATATATAAGAACTTTGGTTTCACGATTACCTCTACACAAATCTTAACTGGTATAGAAATTGTTACAAAAGCATATTTTGACACAGATACAACATATATTGATTATATAGGGGTTAATTGTCTTTATGGAGATAGTATTTTGCCAATAACAGAGGGTACCCAGGTTTATGTAACAGATGAGGACTGTATGGCATATTTTGATGGATCTAACTGGATATTACTAAGAGGTGGAATATCTGACACTGTAGAAATTTTAGATGGAGATGGATTAACAACTCATACTATGGTTTTTGAAGATGGGGTGTTAACAAGCTATTCTACGAGTTAAATTTAGTTAAATTAAAAATGAGTGGCGCTATAAAAGGATTGTTATTGGTTATCGTTACAATGATTATTGTATATGTAATCATTAACATAGAATACTTTTTGTGTTTGGGTATAGCTTGGAGGTTTTTTGTGTTGTTTAGGCTTTTATAATACTTGACTAATTAGAAAAAATATGAAAATATATAACATAAATAAAGGATTGAAAATATGACTCTATCAGAATTAAGAAACGATTTGGGGTCGATAATCAATCAGACGGACACGAGTGGTGATTTCGCTTCTACAATCATAACAACAACTGAAGCTAACAGATTAATAAACGAGGCAACTCTTAGACTTTATAGAGAATACGCCTTGAGGTATCCAGAGGGTTTGACAACAACAGCAGAAGGAGACATAGTTGAAGATCAGGCGGTATATCCGTTTGGTGGGGACGCCAACAATTTACTTGCAGTTTCTGCTGTTTACGTATTAATTAATAGTACTGACGACAAGTTGACAAGGGCATATCCTCTTGATGAGACAGAATTTTACCAAACAGGAAACGAGGAAGTTCCAGAGGATGCTCCAAGATACATAAGGAGAAATGTTTTAGTGGATGGTGTTTATACAAACGCAATAGAGTTTCCAGAGGACTGTATTCCCACACACACGACAACAGGAGATTCAGGATTAAAGATTATATATCTTAAAAGACCAGCTTCTTTAACAGAGGATACAGATTATCCACAAAGACTTCCTAGTGAATATCACTATATAATTCCTTATGGGGCTTCTGTTAAGGCCCTTCTAAAACTAGGAGAGGACGAGAGGGCTATGAGAAATAGGACCATTTTTGAACAAGAAATTGTAAATATGAAACACTCCGAAAGACAGGATAATGCTGACCAGCCATTCCGCCTTAAAATATCTAGGAGTGACGTTTTAAGATTTAAACATAGGAGGTGGTAATGGCAAGTACATATACAGTAAAGAGCGGTGACTCTTTAAGTAAAATTTACAAAAGCCTCGGTTACGGATCTTGGCAAGAACTTTGGAATAGTTGGAAATCTAGTAGTAGAAGTGGAAATCCAAACCTTATATATTCTGGTGAAAAGATTCCATATAAGACAGCTTCGACCACAACAAGCGAGACGACTACTCCAGCCCCAACAAACAATCCACCATCAAAAGATTTGGTAGATCCAGTTGTAGCTGAAATCCCAACAAGAGATCAATTCGCTAAGAGATTTGGAACACTTGATGAAATTACTCCAACCGCTGCATTTACACAGTTTGGTGAGCAACAGGTAAGTCCTACTTATTACAGAAGAGCAAATGAGGCTCTAAGAGAGATTATGAGAAGCGCAAGCGCAAGCGGTGCTTATAGGGTAGGGCAAACCAATACAGACATGGTTAAGACCTTAGATCAGGTGGAATCAGAGAGAAAGGCCGCAGTGGATGCCTACGTACAGGCTCAAAAGGCTAATTATACTGACTGGTACAATGCAGAAATGGATAGTTATATGAACTCTCCAACACCTGCAGATTGGGCTTTAGACGAATTTGATTTAACTGGATATGGAGTAGACAATTCGGCTTATGATAATCAATATAAATACATATATAATCCTATTAACTTAAAGGGATTCTTTGGAGGATATGGGACACCATTTAGAAAACCTGGGCAACTTTATGGTGATTTGGTACAAACAGATGAGAAGTTATTAAACCCAGATAGAACTAATATTAGATATTAAAAATATGGACCCAGAGCAAACATTAAAAGCATATGAAAACGATGCAAACGCAAAAGAAACTATAAGAAAGGCTATTTCTGGAGCTTATGAAGACTTGAGGCCAGAATTAGAGCTTGTTCATGGTTATGAAACCGCTGGTATGCCAACGTTTTATAACTCCTTTAATACGGGTTATGGAATGGGTACTGGCGCAGACCAAATGGACCCACTAGCTAGATTAAATTCTGCTAGCCAAAATGTGGCGCTAAAAAGTGCCGCTGCTAGAACTGCAAGGGGTGTGTTAGATACTAGAAGGGCTGGCATGGAGAATTTGATTGGTGATACATGGGAACAGTGGAATGTAAATAGGCAGAATGCTAAAGACGCTTATGATAGATGGTTTGCAAAGAAACAATATGAGGAGAGCATAAGACAATTTGAAGAGCAGATGAAGTTGCAAAGATATATAGCTTCAAGAAGCGGTGGTGGTGGTGGCGGAACAACCATAGTATATAATGGGGAAAACGGGGGTGGAACTGGTGAAGATCCTAATACCGTGTTAAAAAATGCCATAGCAACAGCAAAGGCAACCAGATTCTCACCTAACAAACCAGCGAACTTCAATATAGATGCCATTCACTCGCAACTTATGGATTACGCAAAAGCTAATGGTATTAAATTAGATTCGGAATCTTTGTGGGTACAACTTGGAAACACACCAAAGGGTGGGCAATCAACAGAATTGTTGTTTGACCCAAACAACCCACTAAGTAAATACACCAATAAGACAAGTGGCTCAGGAACGTTTAATCTAACTGGCACTGGTTATGGAGGATTGTCAACGCTGTCTAAAAAATAAATTAAATTATTGAAAACATGGGATTCTTAAAAAATACATACAATTTTGTTACTAGACCAGTAAGAGATCTTATTGAGCTTGGTAATATAGCCCAGAAGGGTTTTAGTGTAAATAGGGTTGAGGCCCCAATTTTTACGCAACAAGAACTATTAGATTTCGCAAATAATGGTGGGTCTGCTGCGTTTAGAAATGATCCAAGAAATATACAGTTTCAAAAAGATATTGCAAAATCCCAGGCTGCTTATGATAAGGTTAGAAACTACAAACCAATAGCTCTTGAAGACGCAGAAATGGCTGGCTTGTTAGATTACGATAGGGCCCTAAAAGATGCTGCAATTGTAGGCTCTATGATGATGCCTGGAGTTGGTTCTGGGCTTAGCGGGGCGATAGGAACTGGAGCACTTTCTGGTGCGATGGGTGGATACGGTGGTAGTGCAAGGGGAGAGGAATTGGGATCAACACTTGGTGGTGCCGCTTTTGGTGGAATCGCTGGTGGTGTTGGATATGGTATTGCAAATTCTAAGATAGGACAGAAACTATTTAATAACAAAGGAAAACAACTTTCTGTTAAGGATTTGTTTGGGCAAGAGCCTGGAACAATAGACAAGCTTGGTGGTATAAGAAAGGCCGAAGAAGCGGCTGAGTTAATTCAAGGGTTGTTTGATGAGTATAAACTCCCTTATGCAACAAGAACGCAACAGGCGCAAAGCTTGGCAACGTTACAGGAGGCGGTTGGTAAGAATATAGGTGAAATAATAGAGGCTTCTTCTGGAAAGGTAAGTGGGAAGGTTGTTAAGGACGCTGTCAAAGAAAGCTTGAAAACACTTAGTGGTAAAAATAAATCAGAGGTTGTTCAAAGGGTTACAAAGGAAATAGCTAAAATGTCAGATGACGCTGGAAACCTTTCAGCAAGGGGCTTAGACGATGTTATTGGGGCAATTGAAAGTATGAGTGGTGGGTTTGAGAAACTTGCTGGACAGGGTGGACAAAAAGAAGCTGCCGACATAGCAAGGGAAACAATGAGAAAGATACTTGTTGAGGGGTTGGAAACAAAGGCTGGGCAAGTCAATGCACTTGCACCACAACTTGCTAAACCAAAGGCTTTGTATAGTGTTATGAAGACAGCCGAAAGTCCAATGAACAGATTGGCCTCTTCTGCAAAAAGAGGGATGAGGGTTGTTGGTGTTGAGCTACCACTTACTGGTGAATTGTTTGGTCCTGTAGCAGATGTTTCTGCTAGAGGAGGAAAAGGGATTGTATCTAAAATTGGAAAGGGGCTTGGATCACCAACTGGATTATTAAGCAAGATGGCAGAGAACTCTTCTGCCGCGCAACAAGCCGCAAAAGGTGCACCATTCAGTGGAAATATATTGAGCAAGTTCAATCAAAGCTTATTTACAGGGCCAGTCTCTGGCGTACAGGCTAATACAATGCCAGAGGAAGATTTGACTGGTAGTGAAAGTTTGAAACAGGGTGTTCAAGATAATACAGATTATTCACAATTTTATGATCCAAATACAGGGCTTATGAATTTGAACGCGTTTTCTGGACAAGCACAGGGTGAGTACACTATTCAAGACGGACTAAGAGATGCTCTAAGAATGATGCCAGGAGCTAGTGAAAGTGAAGCATTAAGTCTTGCAAAGGCACTGGTAGATCAAAATGCTCCAGCGGAAATGAGTAAAGAACAAATTGCAATGCAGGGCGCCATAAATATTGTTGATGAAATAGAAAATATGGTAAGTGGATTAAACTTATCAGATTCAGAAGTTGGAGCGGCTATTGGTGGAACCTTAAACAAGGGTTATGGAGCTGTTGTACCAGCGTCAGACGCTGGTGTTTATTCAACGGCAAGGAAGGGTTTTGTTTCTAGAATATCAAGAGCGCTTGGTGAGGTGGGAGTTTTGACGGATAAGGACATAGAAAGGGCTGTTAATTTGATTCCTGATTTGACTGACACCCCAGAGAGTGCACAAGAGAAACTTTCAAGATTAAGAAGTCTTATTTCTCAAATGCAGAGCTTGTATGGAGGAGAAATGCCTAGTGGAAGCGGATACGGTTCTTTGGATGATATTGGAAATTTAGGATACGGTTATTAAATAAATTTAATTTTAAATAATGAAAGGAGATAACTATGGCGAGTGCTACAAAACCATTAACAGAGACGATGGTAAGAGCCATAGCTAGAGAGGAGAGCATGAAGATACTTAAAGATCTAGTGGCAGAAATCTCGGCGATAAGGCAAGTATCAACACAAAACAAAGATATTTTGGGAAGACTAGAAAGAATATTGTTAGGTGAGGACGGTGTAAGCGAGGATGAAACTTTAAAATGGAAGGCTAGTTTTGCTTATTTATATGCTAAGAGGAACACAGACCTCAAGATTGTGGAAAGAGCAGAGCCAGCCATAAAATGGTTTGAAGATATGTCGGAGTGCGATCCAGGAGAAAAAGAGAGTAAACTGGTTGCATTGGGGAAAATGATAACTTTTTATTCTAATATGAAGTTCTTTTTTGGGATAATCGGTATAACAACACTTGTTAATGCAATTCCAATAATAGAAACAATTTTAACTTGGGTAAAAAGTCATTTATAGTATGTCAATAGGAAATTTTATATCACAACTAAGGGAGAACCCATATCTTGGAGAATATATAAAGGAGGGGTTGCTAAACAAAATTCCGTTTATTAATAGGGACGCCCAAGAAGAGAGGGCATATGTAGGCGCGCGTGGTTATGGCATTGGTGACATGATGGGTAGACCAGAGTATCCAGATATTATGCAATCAATGTATGATGAAGGTATGGTACCACAGGAAATTATAGACAACGCACTTGGCGGGGCAAATTTTAGAATGTATCCAGAAACTGGGTATCCAACCGAACCAACCAGCAGCGGTTATGGAGAGGTTGCTGGGGCTGTGCAACCAGAAGCTAGTGTTCCTGACTTTGGAGCTTTTGCTTCTGATTGGTATACATCAGTAGGACACCCAGAACAGGCTGACAAAGCGGCTCTGATCGCCTCTAAGGCATACGAATATGGTTTAGACCCATATATGGCCTTGGCCTTATCTGCACAAGAAGGTGGTTGGGCAAGATATTACCCTAAAGACTCTCCTAACAATTATTTTGGGTGGGGAGTAACAGATAGTGGGGATATGGGTTTTGCTGGCGACACATTAGAAGGTTGGTTAGATACATACCTTCCACAAATAGCTAAGCAGTATGGGGGTAGAAATAAGATAACCGACTGGGGAGGTTCTCTAAGTGGGTACGGATCTGGTAGTCCATACACAGCAAGGTATAATTATAATGATAGCTGGGTTGAAGCGTTGTCTTCATTAATAAATCAAGCGAATAGGTTTCGAGAGCAAAATTATCCCGATTTACCAGCAACCAGCATTGACACTAGATATTAAGTGTGGTAATTTATATAAATTAATCTACTAATAACGATGATTGTAAGAAAAGGAAATCCTGCAAATATAGCAGTGCACCACAGCGCAGTAAAGCCAGGTGCAAAGAATTTATCAGAGTTAAAGGCGAGAGCAAAGTCTTATGACGCATATCATAAGACAAAATCTATTGGTTGGGGTTGCGACACTCCAGGGGAGAAAGGTTATAAATATATAAGATACCATTGGCTGATTGCACAGGACGGATCTACACTACAAGTTCAAGATGAAAAATATGTGGTTTACCATGCTTCGGATGGTTCTAATGGCCAATTTAATTACTACGGAATTGGCGTTTGTTTGGATGGAAATTATGAAGAAGAGGTTCCTACTGATAAACAAAAAGAAGCGTTAGCACAGTTAATTGCCAGATTTGAAAAACAATATAAGGTAAATGTTAATGTCCGTGGACACAAAGAGGTTTCTCAAACAGCCACAGCCTGTCCTGGAAAGAACGTAGGAACACACTCTAGTGGTTGGTTAAAAGGTGTTATAGCAAGGGCTAACGAGATACTAAGTGGAGTTAATCCAGTCCCACAACCGCCACAAGAATCTGAGTTAGATAAACTCAAGAAAGAAATAGAATCTCTAAAAAAAGAATTAAGTATTTCCAATGAAAAAGTTATAGAGTTGCAAAAACTTTTAGAAAGTGCAAATAATGAAATTGTAAAACTAAAGGATAGTAGTATTCAGGTTTCAAGTACTGATAATCTACTTGCCGAAATACAAAGGCGTATAAACGCCGTAAAGTAGGCTTAATTTGTAAGACCACGATAGTGAGTCAAATCAATTTTGATTGTTTTTATAAAAAACGAAAGAGGAAGGAAAGAATGATAGAGACATTAATGATAAATATATTCTGGTTAGCACTTGCTACTGGAATGATATTGGTTGGTATTTTAGCCATATCTATGGGAGTAGCTATCATTTACAATTTATTTAACTAAATTATTAATATAATATAATGGATAAACCATTAATCATAATCCTAATAGAGGAGTATGTTAAAAATCAAAACGTAGCTGCTGCGTTAATTAGGATCTATAACAACTTAAATGCGCAGATAGTGTCTGCAATGGTTGTATTAGTTCCTATTGTTTTGTACGCACTATATGAGGTTTTTGTAAACCTAAGAGATGTTTCGGAATTGCTAGATGTTGCAAATTGGAAAGTCGTTGCAGTAATAATTGTTCAACAGCTTCTTGCTCTATGGAAAGCTGGTGCTGATAAGCTAAACAGAGAAGTAGCCAGAGAGGCAATAACATTTGCCGATACCGAGGGTAAGTAAGAAGAGGGCCGCTGGCCCTTTTTTATTAGTTCTTTAAAATTTAACTGGGCCATTCCTTATGGGAGCGACCACCTATGTAGGGTGGCCTGGTTTAGTAGTTAATATAAGTAGGCGCACAATGAGAGAAGGTATATTCACGGGTCCAGACGAGAGCAGCTTTAAGAGTAGATCACAAATATTCTATGAACAGCAGGCTGTAGGGGAACCCATTTACAGTAAAGATTTTACTACATTTTATAGAGACTTTTCATTTTGGCAACAGGAAATGGAAAGGAGACAAGAATTGGATCAGGAACTTGACCCAATTCAAGAGTATATTGAAATAGATATACCAACTGACCGACCAATAGCAATCGGACTTTTAGGTGATTTGCACCTCGGAAGCCCAAAGGTTGACTTTAAAAAATTAGGTAAAGATGTTCAGGTGATAAAGGAGCACCCTTTATGTAGAGTGTTTACCCTTGGAGATCTTACCGATTCGTTCTTCTGGAACCCAGCACAGGACGAAGATTATTTTAATTCCACAGAACAATATTCGTATATGCGATCTATCCTTGAAGAAATTAAGGGTAAAATGCTCGGCTCTTGGATGGGAAATCACGATTTCGACTGGGAGAGAAAAGCTGGAATAACAACAAAGTATCACGAGTTTAGTGAGAAATTTGGATGCCCTGTATTTCACGGTGTTGGTTTTATTAAGCTAGGTTTAGTAGCACCTGATGGGTCTAAGGTTACTTATAATCTAGCTGGTGCTCATGAAGCACCTGGTTCAAGTATTTATACAAATGCACACCCAGGCGTAAGAATGCACAGAGAATACCAAAATATTGACGTAGCAATGGTGGCTCATACCCACAGAAAAGGGCTTGCAGAACAACCAATAAAGGAGTTTGGTGGTGGTGGAAGAGACGGCGTTGCAATGGTAACGGGAACATATAAGAGGGTTGATGGCTATGGAAGAAGGAAAGGTTATGGATCAATACCAGAGGAGCAACGTGGAATGAGTTGGGTAATATTAAATCATGATAGAAAGATGATAAGACCTATGAGTGATACTGATAAAATGCTAGAGACAATGGCTGGATACTTGAGAGAGTAATAAAGACTGACTGGTTGGTATGGCGCTGTACTAACCAGATGAGTCCTTATTGGAAGGCTCTTTAACAACCTGTCGGAGGTGTCATAATGAAAACTGTGTTTTATTCTTGTATTGATTGCGGATCAAAAGAATCATATGACTGCGCGCTATACCTCTGCTCTGATAAGTATGGGTTCTTAATTATCTGCTGTATTGTTTATGCTGTTAACAATAATCTCACCATTTTAAGAAAGATGGAGGGGTTGTTGGACGACAAAAATATGGGAGGATGAAATGAAAAACTATAAGGTTATCGTCCATGAAAGAGATGTTGTGTGTAAGTTTTGCGGTTGCGAAGGATCAAAGGGCAATCCTCTTACAGTTCATCACGTTATACCAAGGTGTCAGCACGGCCCTAATACCCCAGAAAATTGTATTTTATTGTGTGCTAATTGTCACAGAGAATGCCATGAAGAGAGTGGGTACCCAAACGGTAAAGCCCGTAGTAAGAGGAGAAAAGAAAAAAGACATCGACGAAGATAGGGTTGCAAGGGGGTTTGTTACACATATCTCGTTAGAGTATAAACATCCCCCTTGAAAACCTGTAGTTAAAAAGTATTGAAAAGTTGTTTTGTTTGATATATAACTTATTATGGAAAATACGAAGTTAAAAACAATCAACGTAAATTTCGTTAACTGGAATTTAACGTCGTGTTTTCATCGCTAAGCCACCCTCGGGTGGTTTTTGCGTTTCGCTCTTTAGGATTGGCTGAGACCCGATCCGTAGTCCAGAAGTTAGTCTAGGAAATTTACATTCGGGGGCTGAAAGGTATGACTAAGCCACACAGCCCAATGACTATTCACTAAGAATTTAGAGCAGTTGGTGAACAGTAGCGCCTTCTCCAACTGCACCGAGTTCTTAATGAACCGAGGGATTAGCAATTTGTAGAGCCCAACGTCAAGCTCTAGCCAACAGGTTTTGCTAAGCAGGGGAATACCCTGGGTAGGGACGTACAGGGGTGATAGGCACGGGGTGTGTATCACTAATCGTATACGAATTAAGCTCTTTATACTATAGAAACCAGAAATGGTTGTTTGAATGCGCTCCATTTTTCTCTATTAGGGGGATTATAGGGGGTAGGGCCAGGGGTTCCTGGCTAGGGTGTGTTTTATATAACTTGAACCTTTTTAGAAATGTTAGAGTATATAGATTCGAATCAATTAGGAAAAATAGTAAAGACACGGGCAGATTGGGCGGTAAACAGTGGACTCTTGGCTCAGGTAGACGGAGATTATTGTTTAACATCAAAGGCAATGCGTGAATACGACAATTTTTTTAGATGGATAACTGGCAACAGCTCTAAACTCTTTAAGAGCAATAGATACGGCGACGAGAACAAAGAACCTGTTTTACAGGCTAAAACGAGAAGATCTCTACAGATGGACGAGATCGAGAACCTATTTTCTGGAATTTAGTTTGCGATTCTTCTTTGCTTCCTTCCACTTGTTTCCATAGTATAAGTGTAATCTCCTTTGAATGTTTGATATGAACATATCATACTTTTTAGATATTTCAACATAAGTCATACCAGCCTCCCAGTCCTTGGCTATCTTTTCTGTAATCTTATAACTCTGTTTTCTTTTATAGGAAGACATTTCTGGATGATACCTGTAAAGCGTTGTGGCTGAAATGTTGTATTCGTCTAGAACATCGCTAACGTTCCTTCCTTTCTTTATTTGATTGGCAGCCTCGTAGGCTACCTCTTTGTTTCCTGTTACTCTTTCTTCTTGTTTTGATTCTTTTATTTGATCCCAATTCTCAAGTCTTCTTAGTGTCTGGTATACAGCCTCCCTACTTATACCTCTCTTCTCTGCCATTTTGATAACTGGCTCTCCCTCGAGGTATTCCTTTATTATTCGGATTCTATCTTCTGATAATTCTTTCATTATAAATTGCTCCTCACCATGTCGGAGGATCCTACTCTCATTTTACTCTGGGCGGTGCTAATAATCCTTTCAATGTCTTTGTAGTACCTCATTACAAAATTATACTTATCCCTACTAGCCTTGCTCTTTTCTTTTAATTCGCTACAGTTTTTAGAGGCAATACTTTCGGCATTTTTATCGCTCAATTTCTCGTCGTTCTTAATAGCCTCTTCTTTCAATCTCAAGTACTCTTCGTTTAACTTCGACTTATATTCCTCTTCGTCATCGTCCGCTATGCTACCAAGATCCACAAACAACTGTCCAATGTTTACCATATACATAGAAAGCGTTAAAACAGCGTCTGCTAATTGATGCTCTGGAATGTTTGTAGTACCACGGCTCAATATATCTTGCCTAATCTTTTCGACCTCCTTTAACGACTCGTTTGTATTAAATTGTTCCTTTCTTATTTCTGATAATTCCATATTATATTTTACTACTTTTGTTTTTTAGTGTCAATTGTGGATAACTTTTCATAATACCCCTCTTTTTGGGCTTTTGCTGGGTTCATGTGTACCCAGTGGTGGCATTTGTAGCACAAGTCTACTACCACCTCCTTATTGTTAACTCTTCGATAGATGTGGTGCTTGTGTAATGGTTCGTACGCATTCCCACAGCGTTCACATCTCCTTTGCCAGTATGGGTTCATGATATACAATAAAAAGCTATCTCCATATAAAGATCTTCACTATCTATCTTACAATGACTACCTTCTAATATTCTACAATCGTCTATTTCGTTACCGTCTGTATCTCTGACCCTTGATAGTACAGTGTCTACTGCGTATTTAATCATATTGTGCCCGTCCTTCTTTTTTATGTTTCCGTTTTTATAATACAGGGGAAAATGAAAAATGGCCTCGTAGCCATACCACTCACACTTATCAATTATTTTTTCTTTTTGTAAACTAACTAGTTTTTCCCACTCCTTGAACTTTTTTGTCTTATAACCTCCTCTAGAAGTCATTCTAACCGCTTCGTTCTCTGATACTGGTAAACCATTAATTTTGAATACTACTACCTCTTTCATACTTCAAAATACCACGGTATTAATATTCTGTCAATAGAGAAGGGGCTCATTGCCCCCTCTTATTATTTCTTTACGGCTTGGCGAATTAACAGTCCTATGATAATTGCACACAGTCCTCCAGAAATGAGACTACAGATTACTTCCATTTTTAATTATTTGTTTAGGTTATATATTAAAGATGATCCGTCACCACCCATTACTTGTGGAAGTTTACCGTCCCATTTTTCTAACCACATTTTCTGTAGTATTTGTTGGGAAAGTTCCTTGGTTTGTAGTCTGTTTTGTTCTGCTATCGCCTTTGCTTTTTCGACGTCTAATTTAGCCTTTTCTACCTCGGCCTCTTTGTCTGTAATGGCCTTCTGCTTTTCATACTGAGCCTTTTGAGCCTCCTGTTCTGCAACCTGTTTTGCCTCGATAGCCTTATCAAACTCTTCACTAAAGGTGATATCTGTTACAGAGATGTCATCGATATATACCCAGTATGTTAATAGCCTTTCGGATAGTTTTACATCTATAACGGTTTTAACCTCTTCTCTTTTTGTTAATAGCTCCTCAGCCTTATATTGTGAGAAAGAAGCTTTTACGACCTCTTGTATTGCTGGGTATATGACTTTATCAAAAAGCTTGTCATCATCACCAAGGTTACTAAATATATCAGAGGTATCTGCTCCTTGAATGTGGTAGTTTAGTACGATAGAAGTGTTAACAGTTTGAAGATCCTTTGTTCCAGCACCAGCGTTAGCGTCTGCTCTTTTTATTTTTGTATCAAACCTTGTTACACCCTCGATGATTGGTGCTTTGAAGTTTAATCCTGGATTCATTTCTCTGCCTGTTGCACGTCCAAATCTTGTTACGACGCCGACCTCCCCTTGTCGAATTATAGTAAAACTGCTTAGGATAATTATCAGCGCTAAGAACCCCACAATGGAATAAGAGATCCTTTTTATCCAGAGTTTAGTCTGTTTCTCTTCGTAAGTTAATTCTGTGTCCATTTGTATTTATATAAATTTATTTATGCTGTTAAAACCCCTAATAGAAACCCGATAAAGAATGCGTACGCACATAGCGCAAAGAACAACACCTTTACCATTTCTATCAACTCGGTTTTAGACTTACTTGCAAGACTCCATCTTGCCTTCTTTTTGGGTCTTCCCATAGTTTAGAAATAATAATTTAAATATTAGTAGATACTTCCCATACCGCCTAATAGTTTGAGGAACTCAAACAGCAGGTATACCAGAGAAGTGCCTAGCACAATAGAAATTAAAGCATATATAATTATGCTTATTATGAGCTTTAACTTTTCGTCTTTTTCCATTGAAATTTCGTTAAAATTATTTATAACTAACTCGTCTGCACCAGTCATCTCCTTGATCTCTTCTCTCCAGTCCTCAAGATCTGTAGCAGAGGGTCTTCTTTCTGTAAGAACAGAAACGTTTCCCATAGAAGTTGTTTTCTTTTTTGTGTGTGCGAATGATACCCAGTATTTTTTCATAATTAATTCTCTAATTTACAATTATCTCCTATTGAGAAGGCGTATTTATTTCCACACCTGATTCCCCACAGGTACAAAAAACGACCAGCTGATGTGTGTATATTAACAGATTTATTGCCGTGATATTTTTCGTTAAGCTCTTTTGCTACTTCCATTGCTCCAGCCTTAAATATGTATGGTACGAATATCTCTATCTCATCGGTGTCAATACTTGTACTATTCTCATTGCAAAGCTTTATAAGATTTTCGTATGTAAAAGATCTCATGATTCCGTCTTTGAACGTTCCTATTTGTGAACCTTTCTCATCTTCTATTCTTAGTTCCGACAACTTATATGCAATCTGAAGGTCAAGCTGTCTATCTGCTTGTTCTTTATCCTTATCATCATTCATTAACTGGTGAATCCTCCCTATTTCATCATCATTGAATCTAGCCACCTCTTCCCTTGCTTTATCTAGTTCTTGTTCAAAATATTCTGTAATCTCCTGCATAACTGCAAATACTAATGGTCTGTCATCTCCTCTGACATAGTCAACTAAATTACACAACAACACATTTAGCTTTGTTCCTGTATTTTCTT
>Ga0209200_1000448_pt1 | contig 46870 bp, 40 predicted proteins | sample AD_UKC033_MetaG_FD_184406 | JGI IMG/M metagenome (GOLD analysis project Ga0209200, IMG submission 184406) | Active sludge microbial communities of municipal wastewater-treating anaerobic digesters from USA - AD_UKC033_MetaG (SPAdes) (version 2) | ecosystem: Engineered > Bioreactor > Anaerobic >... | reverse complement strand
GCTAACAAGGTTAGAAGCTTTCTAACAGTACTTGGTATAATAATTGGAATCGGTTCTGTCATAGGATTAATGTCCCTTGGGACTGGAGTTAAAGAAAGTATAAACGGACAGATAAACTCTTTGGGTAGTACAAATTTAACGATAATGACAGGATTCAATATGTCCTCCAGAGACTCTTATACTACTAATCCACAAGAAGCACCAAAGGCAAATGGTGCTATGTTTGGTTCTTCTCAATCATTAACCCAAGAAGATTTCTTAGCATTAGAAAAAATATCTAGTGATTTAGTATCAAATATAGCAGCATATGCCTCTAGCCAAGTTATTCTTAAAACAAACGGAAAAGAACAAAGAGGAACAATTATTGGTGTATCCTCTGACTATTTTACATTCTATGACCTCAATCTTTCCTCCGGAGAATACCCTAAAGGAAAAGAAGTTGTTCTTGGAGATCAATTAGCAAAAGATCTTTTTGGAGATACCAACCCAATTGGTCAAGATATTCCAATAATGGATATTAAATTTAAAGTAAGTGGAATCCTTGAAATCCAAGATGAAACTAATTTTAGCAACCCAAACCTCCAAGCATATATAACAGATCAAGAGGCTTTCAAACTCTTTGGTACTGATAATTACAACAGTATCATAGCAAAAGCAACATCTGAGGATACAGTTGATGATGCAAAGACCGAGATAGAAAGTGTATTACTTACAACTCACAAGATTGATGATAAAAATTTGGCAGATTTTTTTATCACATCCCCAAATGATTTACTCTCTACGGTTGATACAGTTATGACTATGCTAACATCTTTTCTTGCAGGTATAGCCGCTATATCACTTCTTGTCGGAGGAATCGGAATAATGAATATTATGTTGGTATCTGTTACTGAAAGAACAAGGGAGATTGGGCTTAGGAAAGCCTTGGGAGCACAAACATCCAATATTTTAATCCAGTTTATGACAGAAGCAGTTGTTCTTACTGTAATAGGGGGAATATTTGGTATCTTGACAGGTTATGTAATTAGTTTAATTGCTAGTAAATTTCTTGGATTTGATGCAATTATTACATTTGATTCAATTCTTCTAGCAGTAAGTATATCAAGCTTTATAGGGATAATTTTTGGTATATACCCAGCTGCTCGAGCTGCAAGATTAAACCCGATAGATGCGTTAAGATATGAGTAAGGACTACCTTTTTTGTACTGAAGCTAACCCATACATTACCAAATACATCCTCTCTTACATTTGTAATATTTTTCTTCTGTCCTAAATCTTCTAGAAATATCTCCTTCATCTCTCCACTCTCTACAGATATCTTGTAAAAATGTCTCCCCAAGAAATCTATCGCAGTTGTAGCTACAATTATATTGTTATCAATATACAAAGGACGAATAGTCTCGAAAAACTGTAATTCTCTCACAACATCTTTTTCCTCATCTAACACAGTAAATTTAGTAGAAAATTCATCCTCACTATCTATTATGTAATGCTCAATCTTGCAAAACAACAAACCACCATCATATCCAACAAACTCATTACCATTCCTCTTCCCAACCTTCTTGACCTTTCTACCCAATACATCTAATTGTAAAATATCCCCCTCGTTTACAAGTAAAACTTTTTGAGGAGTCACCTCGACTATCTGTTGCACATCCACAATATTTGGCAACATGTATTCTACCTTCTCCTGTGAGAACAAAGAGAAGAAAAGAAAAACAAGCATTTTTAAATATTCCATAATTAAACAACTAAACTAATATCCAGGATGGGGATTCTCTCCGCTTAACCTTCCTGGTATGTACTTTGCATTTAATGTAACAACCTTACTCCAATCTGTATTAATGTAATCTACAGGATTAACATGGGTACTCTGACTTCTACTTTTCCTAATCTCGAAATGTAGATGATAACCAAGCTTCTGGCAATTCCAAGCACCAGAATTCCCACTTACACCAACAATCTGTCCTTTTTTTACCCTGTCTCCTGTGTTTACAGAAGTCTTTTCTAAATGGAAGTATGTTGTGTACATACCATTGTCCTGCTTGATGAGAAGATAGTTGCCACCAGAGAAACACTTTCCATTGTAACTATCCCAACCCTTACCAACTACGCTACCATCATAAACAGCCAAAACACTCTCTCTTGTTGCTCCAAAATCTATACCCTTGTGTGGTCTTTGGAATGCAGTATTCCCATGCCACTGTGTAACCCCAATTACCTTGCTAAAAGGGAAAGAGAAAGGTTTCTTTGAGTTAGAAATATTCTTTGGATTCAGAGAGTAGGAGCCTCCACCGGAAATTGAGATATTAAACTGGGATATATTCACAGAATATCTAAACCTCATTCTCAGATTCTCCTCTTTACGGAAATATCCTCCAACAAGTGTAAATTGTTCACCATCCCTTGTGTAGGATTTAATTGGAACAAAAGTATCTCCTTGATATATATTGAAGAAGATATTCGGTTCAACAGTAATATCATGGGTGGAAACTAGTTGCTCTTCGCATTTAAACAAAGAGATTGGTCTAAGAATATCTCTCTTACATCGGTATTCATCTACAACAATGGAGATGTCATCTAGAAATTTACCCTTTACAACTACACTGTATTCATCTACAAAGGGATACTGAGTAATCTCTTGTAGTTGGAGAGATGGAATTTTACAGGACACTATCTCACTCTTACCCTTTAAATATTTAAATCGACACACAACCTCTTTCTTGTTTGCGCCCAAAACAGAGGCAGTGGAGATATCCCACTCCATATGTTCTTCCTCATTCTTAGGCATTTCTACAACCTTTTTAGTTGGTTTAATCTTCTCTTTTGGTTTTTCAATTGGTTTGGGTTTTTCCTCTTCTTTAGGTTTAGACTCTGGCTCAGGCTCCGGTCTTGGTTCAGGAATCTCCTCCTGTGGAAGATCTGTATTAATACTGAATCTACGAGTCTCAGAAACATGTGGATATGTACCATCAAAAGTGTTTTTTCTAGCATACAGAACTCTCCAGGCAAAAACATCGTAATTGGAAAGAGTCTGAGTGTACGTTGTATTGCTTTCAACAGGAATTAACATATATGTTGACCAATTAAGGTAGAAAGCAATATCCAACCTGTAAACATATTCATTCTGTGTATCTGTGTTCTTCCATTTGAAAGTAACAACCCTGTTGGTTAGGTATTCATCTATTTGTGGAGATATGAGGAGAAGTTCTGCAGAACAAGCCGTTGTAGAAAGGAAGAAAAAAAGAAAGGAGAACAATATCTTGTACATACCAAAAATATATATTTTGAAGATGAAAAATCTGTGAATGATGGTATAATCAATTTCAATGATTAAATTCCTTGAGGGTCTTTTTGACTCAAACGAAAAACAACTTAAAAAGATTCAACCATTAGTAGAGAAGATTAATGGGTATGAAGATGAAATATCTAAACTTTCCGATGAGGAGCTAAGAGCTAAAACAGAGGAATTTAGAAAAAAGATATTTGTAGATTTAGAAACCTGCAGAACAGACTTTGTTAACAAAAAAGAATCCGTCCTTGTAGAAGAGTTGGAAAGAGAGAAAAGAAGATTGTATGAAATACTCCCAGAAGCATTTGCAGTTGTAAGAGAAGCCTCCAAAAGAGTTGCAAACCACAGACATTTCGATGTACAGCTTACTGCTGGCTATGTTCTCTTTGACAACAAAATCGCAGAACTCTTCACTGGAGAGGGTAAAACCCTTGCAGCAAATCTCCCCTTGTATCTTTACGGTCTAACTGGGAGAGGTGCACATTTAGTTACCGTAAACGACTATCTCGCAAGAAGAGATGCAGAATGGACAGGACACATACTCAATGCACTTGGAATGAGTGTAGGAGCTATCAATTCTGGTAAACAGTACAGATTCATAACAGACGAAGAAGCACTTAAAATCAAGGGAGACGATGCAAAAAAATTAATAAAAGAAAGAGATGAGAAAGTAAAAGCTTCTGGGAGATTGAAATACGACCATATGAGTGGAGTGAATCTCTTAGAGTGTTCTAAACAGGAGGCATACGGTTGTGATGTTGTTTACGGTACAAACAATGAATTTGGTTTTGACTATCTAAGAGACAACATGGCAAGAACGAAAGAAGAAAGAGTCCAAGGACCAAAATATTTTGTAATTGTAGATGAAGCAGATTCCATCCTCATAGATGAAGCTAGAACACCATTAATCATATCTACTAGTGCTCAAGGTGCAAACGATCTTTACAAAAGATTTGCTTCTCTTGCGAACTCACTTCAGAAAGACAAACATTATGCTGTAGATGAAAAAGCCCATGCAGTATCTCTTACAGATGAGGGTATAGATGCAGTAGAGAAAGCTCTTGGAGTTAAAAATATCTATGAAGATGCACAACTTACATACCATTTAGACAATGCACTTAAAGCAAAAGAGCTTTACCAACTAGATGATGAATACATGATTAGGAATGGAGAAATCCTCATAGTCGATGAATTTACAGGCAGAGCTATGGAAGGAAGAAGATACAGTGAAGGACTTCACCAAGCCATAGAGGCAAAAGAGGGAGTGGAAGTTAAAAGAGAATCTAGAACAATGGCAACAATTACACTTCAGAATTTCTTCAGACTTTACAAATACCTATCAGGAATGACAGGAACTGCACTTACGGAAGCAGAAGAATTCTCTTCCATTTACAAACTAGATACCATTGTAGTACCTCCAAACAAACCAATCATAAGGAAGGATTACAATGATGTTGTTTACAGAAGCCAAGAAGGTAAATTTAAAGCCATAGTTGAAGATATTAAAGAACATCATGCAAAAGGACAACCGATACTCGTAGGTACTACATCTGTAGAAAAGTCGGAAATACTTTCAAGCATGCTCTCCAAAGAAGGTATTAAACACAATGTACTAAATGCAAAACAGCATGAAAGAGAAGCAATTGTTATCGCAGAAGCAGGACAGAAAGGCTCTGTAACCATAGCTACAAATATGGCAGGAAGAGGTACAGATATTGCACTAGGAGAAGGTGTGAAAGAGGTGGGAGGTTTGTATGTAATCGGTTCTGAAAGACACGAATCTAGAAGAATAGATAACCAGCTAAGAGGAAGATCTGGAAGACAGGGAGACCCTGGAGAATCCAGATTCTTTGTATCTTTTGAAGATGAACTCATGAGACTCTTTGGTGGAGACAGAATGCAGCTAATGATGACCCAAGTTGGAATGGATGATGATATGCCAATTTCACTTGGTATACTCGGTAAAACTATAGAGAATGCACAGAAGAAAGTAGAAGCACGCAACTACGATATCCGAAAAAGTCTTGTAGAGTACGACGATGTTCTAAACCAGCAAAGAGAAATCATATATACACTAAGAAGAAAAATTCTAGATATTGAGTTAAAAACAGACTTTAATGTTACAGACAAAACACTCAAAAAAGATTTAGACATTGTACTAAATGCAGATATAGAAGGAATTCAAGATGCACTAGATGCTCTAGCCTTAAACAGAGAAGAGACATGGAAAATAGAAGAACTAGATAATCTAAACTTCATCCTTTCTCCACTTGAGAAATGGATTCTGAAAAAAGAATTTGAATACATAGATTTCCTACAAGCATCTCAACTTGTAGATGATATGAAGATATCAAATGTTGAAGAAAGACAGGTGTACCAGCAAGTGATGAACCTTCTAACAGACGAGATATTTGAAGAAGCAGTAAAGAAGATGGGCTTTAAGACATCAGTAGAGATGTTTAAAGATTTAGAGAAGAAAACGAATGTAGAACAAGCAGTACAACTTAAAAAACTCATACTTGTATCCTTTATACTCCATATCTATGCCATAGGAGTAGAACCAATGAAAGCACTCTCAAGATTACTCCTTTTGGAAGCCTTTGATAGATTCTGGATGGAACATCTAGATACAATGACCGATCTTCGAGAGGGTATCTCTCTGCGTAACCTTGCTCAAAGAGATCCTCTTGTAGAGTACAAAAATGAAGGATTTAGAATGTTCGATGATATGCTAAAGAAAGTAGATGAATCCATAGTAACAAGATTCTTTAAGGTAAGACTAGTAAAAAGAGAGGAGCAGATACCTGTGAGAGTTAATACAGATGAAGACAAAAGGCCAGGAAATGTAGGAAAGCAAAAAACTATTAAAAAGAACAAGAAAGTTGGTCGTAACGACCCCTGTCCTTGTGGTAGCGGGAAAAAATACAAGAAGTGTTGCTTCCCTAAATATGGCTAAAATAGTATCTCTATGGGTTTATTGACACTTTTAGGCTAAACAATATACTATTCAATAGTACCAATTTATTATTACACCAATGGCAAATCCCGCAAAAAAGAAGAAGGATGAACTAATACCACAAAGGAAGAGTGTCCATGTTGTTTTCTTCTCATGTGCAGAATGTGGAGAAGAGGTAGATGAGATTAAGATATGTCCGGAGTGTGGAAAACCAATGAAAGTTATAGATGTTGTTGAGAAATTTGGTGAAGAAGCAGATAGATACCTTGAGAAAGCTATTCTACCGAAGAAAAATGGAAGTGAAGAAGAGGAGTATGTATCCATAGACAAGGAAGAACCAAATATCATACTTATGGGTGGAGACGAAGATATCATTGGTGACGGAGGTATAGACCCAAGTCAAGATGATGGTGAAAGTTTAGATGTTATCTTTCCAGATGATGACCATGACGATTCCCCAAAGGCAGAGGTTCCCATAGATGAAGAACTTTCAAAAGCTCTTGAGCAGTTAGACTCTGAAGAAGAAGATGTTTCTGCAGAAGATTTCGGATTTGATGGAGAGGACATCCCCGAGCTATAATGGCTCATGTATAAACTAGAAAAACTTTTTCCCAGGGTAGCAATCGTAGCAGATCAAATGACTTCGTATGGAGGTGCAGACGCTGAACTTCTCTCAATGTTAAAAATACTCCCTCATGCAGATATCTTTACCATCCTTTTTGACAAAAAGAAATATCCAGGCCTTACAAATCGTGTATATACCAGCTTTGTACAAAATATTGCGAAATTTTTACCAAAAGGATTTTCAAGACATCTTAAAATATTTACACCACTGGCATATGAAAGTTTCAATTTCGACGGATATGACCTTGTAATTAGCATATCTGCAGGACCTGCGAAAGGAATAATTACTGAAATATACCAACCCCATGTAGCAATGGTAATGACCCCTCCAAGAAGCTTGTGGGACAATGAGCTGAATGTGAGAGGTTCGAAGCTTAGATGGCTCTACAGACCCCTCTCAAGGGTATTAAACACACACCTTAGGATATGGGATTGGAGTATATCTAGAAGAGTAGATTACTGGACTGCAAATTCCAAATATGTTGCTCAAAAGATAAAGAAAACATACGGCAAAGATTCAACTGTAATATATCCAGGAATAGTAAAGGAAAATTTCAAGAAAATAGATGTAAGAAAGAAATACTCTCTCCCTAAGAAGTTTGTACTGGTGGTATCCAGACTCTACGACTACAAAAGGATAGACTGGGCAATCAATGCCTGTAAAGAAACCAATACAAATCTCGTAATAGTTGGAGAAGGACCAGATCTGAGATATTTAAAAAAGATTGCAAAAAGAGACAAAAGAATTACCTTCTTGGGTTTTGTACCAGATGCAGAAAGAAACGCTTTCTTCAAAGAGGCAGAGGTATTACTCTTCTGTGGAGTGGAAGACTTTGGATTGGTACCTGTTGAAGCAATGTCATACGGTACACCAGTTTTAGCATATAAAGAGGGAGGAGTATTAGAAACAGTAATAGAGGGTGTAACAGGAGAATTCTTTAAGGATGAAAAAGAATTATCTAATTTACTTAAGAATTTTAACAAAAGAAGATATAATGAACAAAATATAATCTCTCAAGCAGAGAAATTTACAGAAACAAAGTTCTTAAATAATCTTGAACAATTCTTAATAAATGTCTCCAAGGAAGAAAAAAAGAAATATTCCAGAAGAAACCCTTAAGGTAGCAGTAGTAGCAGAGCCACTTTTTAAACATGGTGGTGCAGAGGTACACCTTAGATACATCATCAAAGCTTTTCCAAACTGTGAGGTATATACAGCATACTACGACAAGAAATTTGTTAAAGAATTTTTTGGAGATATCAAAATACACCACTCATTCATGCAGTATCTTCCAAAGAAATTCGAATTTAGACAGCTATATCTTCTCTTCCAACCATTGGCTTACAGAAGTTTTAAGCTTAAGGGGTATGAAGTTATAGTTTCTCTCTCTATTGCGTTTGCTAAATTTGCACATGCTAAAGGTGTTAAGCATATAGATTTATGTATGACACCACCTAAATTTTTTTGGGAGAAAGAAGGCAGAAGTATTAAAAATGCGAATCAATTTAAAGGATTAAATAAATTTCTTTTCAAATTTTACAGCTTCTTCATGGATACATTCCTAGAAAAGCTCTGGCAGAAATGGGATAAACAAGCGGCACAGAAATGTGACAAGATAGCAGCAATTTCAAAAATAGTAAAGAAAAGGATAAAGAAATATTATGAATTAGAAGCAGACGTCCTTTATCCTCCAGTAGAAGTAAAGAGGATACAGTCATACAAGAAGATGAACAGAAAAGAGAATTGGTTTCTGTATATGGGTAGAGTTGAAACCTACAAAGGAGTAGATTTGGCAATCAAAGCATGTGCTATGGCAGACGTACCTCTCAAGATTGGTGGAACAGGAGACCATCTTGAACAGATGCAGGAATTAGTAAAAGATATGAATGCAAAGGGGTTAATTAAATTCTTGGGATATATCTCTGATGATGAAAAGATTAATTTACTGTCTAGATGTAGAGCCTTAATTTTTCCTGTTAGGAATGAAGATTTTGGGATGATTCCTGTAGAGGCAAATGCTGCAGGCACACCAGTAATTGCATATAGAGAGGGTGGAGTTTTGGAAACAATTTCCGAAGACAATCCAAAAACAGGAGTATTCTTTGACAAATATGATGTCGAAACTCTTGCTGAAACCTTAAAGAATTTCAAAGATTCATCATATGATCCAGATAACTGTAGAAAACAGGCGGATAATTTTGCAGCAGAGATCTTTATGTACAAACTAAGAAATTATGTTAAAGAGTAGTATAAAAAGAATCTTCGATATACTGTTTTCGGCTGTTATATTAATCGTTTTGTTCCCATTACTACTCATTTGTTCACTTACTATATTCCTAACCGACAGAAAAGAGATATTTGTTAAAGAACCTCTTCGTCTTGGAAGAAAAGGAGAATTTAAAATGTACAAATTTAGAAGTATGATTCCTAACGCACATAGTGAAATTGAAAGTAATCCAAAATACAAAGAATTAAAAAAGAAATGGCAAGAAAAAGATGGTAAATTAAAATTGTCGGAGGATCCAAGGATTACATGGATTGGGAAAATCATTAGGAAAACAGATATAGATGAACTACCACAATTTCTTAATGTTCTGAAAGGAGATATGTCTGTTGTTGGACCAAGACCTATGTACCAAGCAGAAGTAAATAGATATCTGAAGGCATATCCAGATGGAAAGAAATATATCAAGCAGATATTAAAGATTCGTCCTGGGATTACAGGTATATGGCAGGTCTCTGGGAGAAATGGTATATCTTTTGAAAAAAGGATTCAATTGGATGCAAAATATTCTAAAGATATTAATCTTTTGGGAGATTTAAAAATACTTTTAAAAACACCGTATGTAGTTTTAACAAGGAAGGGGGCATATGAATAGAGATACAATTACAGTCATAAAATCAATAAATTACTCGGAAGCAGACAAGATACTAACTGTATTTGGAAGGGAATTTGGAAAATTTTCTCTCTTTGCAAAAGGTATAAGGAAAATAAATAGTAAAAATAGGGGAAATATGCAGACCCTTTGTACTAGTGATATCTCCTTCTACCAGGGAAAGGGAATGCCAGTACTAACAGAGTCTGTCCTCATAAGGAGTTTAGATATGGATAAACTTCAGGTTAAAAATATCGAGAGAGTACTTTTCATACTAAATAAATTTTTGCAGGAGTACGACCCATACCCAAGTATCTTTGATGGATTACAATCTCTTCTCAAAAGAGAAGGAGATCTGGAAGCTACAAACAAACTAAGAATCAAGATACTAAAGGACATGGGTTTCCTTTCAGATTTCTCCTCTTGTTCCCTCTGTGGAAGTAAAGAAGATCTTAAATATTTAGATACTACAAGTTTTGCTCTGGTATGCAAAAACTGTTACAGTAAAGGTAACGGAAAACCTTTGGGTGAGAATCCGTATTCATCTAAAATACTTACTGATGCACTAGATCGGTATGTGAGGAGAATAGTAGAAGAAATATAATGAATATAAAAACTGCCTTAAAATTCTTGTTTACTGTCTTTTTTCTTTTTGTACCTTTTGGTTTTGTGAAAGCAACAGATCTTCCGGAACAGAATTTTGGTGTAACTGTAAATGCTGGTATCAATGTAGATTTGTATTCACAGTTAGATATTAATCCAATAGTTGTAGAGCTAAAAGAAAGTTCTCAGGTAACCCTGAGTATTGTAGATAGTCTTAGCAATCCAAGGGGTAATAGAAATATACAGATATATATAAATGGTTCCTCCCTTGGAGTTACAATTACCCAACCACCTCTTACAGATTTGCTTGGATATACAGTTGGTTCTGTTAAATCTTCAATACCAGGTTCTTACGAAGTGTGTGCGAGAGATGTAACTGATTCACTACATATTGATATTCTGGATTGTGAGGTGTTGTATGTAACTCCTGTTGCTATTCCAACAATCTTTACAGAACCACCATACACAATTGGCACTAAAAACACGATTCTGTGGAATACCTCTGGGAGTGGATCTTACACATACTATGCTCAGGTTAGTACGAAGGCAGATTTTTCTTCTGTTGTAAATAATAGTGGCTGGATTGGTGCCATGGGGTATGAATTTACTAATCTCCAAAATGGACAGATATATTTTTACCGTGTAAAAGCAAAAAATACATCTGGAGGAGAGAGTGCTTGGTCAAATACTGTCTTCTCTGTACAAGATTCAGAGAAACCATATATAACCCTCTTGAGTGTTAGTGGCCTAGGAAACAATACTGTAGAGGATTGGAATCCCAATGATACTTTAATTATTCGTCTAAGAGTAAAAGATAATATATCTGTTGCAAGCAAGAGTTTCTGGTGTGTTCTAAGCGATGACTCTCCAGATAGTTGTGTAGATACAGAAACCAGTGTTGGAGATATCTGGGAAGTAAGAATTAAACTCGGAGATTTGGAGCAAGATATTAATGGATATCTCCTAGAGGAATACACCTTCTGTGCAGAGGCTGTAGATTCGGTTGGTAATGTAAGAAGAATTTGTAATATTAATCTCTATGTACTACATACGCAGGGTCCAATTCCTCCTAAGAAGACTCCAATAGATAAGGTAGTAGATAAAACAAAGGAGATAATAGATGACACAATTGGAAAGATAGATGTAGAGGATTTACAAGATATTACTGTTACAACTGTAGCTACTAATGTTGCCATAGGGGTTGGTATTTTAATTGGAAGTTTCAATTCCATACCATACTTCATAATCCAATTGATCCTAAGTCTTTTGAGTATCTTAGGATTTAGAAAGAAGGGTCATCCTGTTGGTTATGTGTATGATTCTGTTACAAAGGAACCAATATCTCAAGCAATTGTAAGAGTATTTAATGTAAATGGGATTTTGGTATGGACAGATGTAACAGATGGTAATGGATACTTTAGTGGAACACATTTAAACAGGGGTACATATTCCATAAAGGTAACTGCAAAGGATTACACATTCCCATCTAAGATAGTTTTTGGGAAAGAAGATTTTCCATTGGAGAATGTATATCATGGGAGAGAATTTTCTGTTCGTGATGAGGAAATACCAAATTTTTCAATACCAATGGATAGGGTAGAGTATGGTGCATTTAGAATATTTTTTGAGAAAATCATTTCACAGAGTAAATTTGTTTGGAAGAGTTTGCATGTTATTCTCTTTGTTGTTGGTTTGCTGTTTTCCCTTTATGCTTTGTATATCTCAAGAATATGGTTTAACTATTTAATAGTTGCTATATATATTCCTGCTCTCGTTCTGTTGGTGGTCTCTTTGTTTGGGAGAAAGGGTAAATACGGAGTGGTAAGAAATACAAAGAAGAAGAGATTGCAGGGAGTTATTGTTGGCCTTAGAGAGAAAGAGTTTGGTAAACTGGTATCCAAGAGAGTAACGGATCATCTTGGTAGATACAGATTTGTAGTGAATAGTGGAGAGTATGCCATAGAGATATTGAATAGTGGTATTGCCATAACTAATTATATTGGTTTGGATAGTATTAAGGTTAAGGATAATACTGTTATAGCTAAAGATCTTGTTGTAAAGAAGATTGTTGAAGATGGAAACGAAGAGGAACTAGAAGAGATACTGGAACCACTTCCTGAGCTGTAATATATTGAGAAATGGTAGATATAATGGTATTATTCTTCAGTCCTTTTTAGGGCGTATAGCTCAATTGGTAGAGCAAGCGGCTCTTAACCGCTAGGTTCAGGGTTCGAGCCCCTGTACGCTCATTTTCTTCTTGTATCAAATATTTAATAATGGGATAATTCTCTATATTATTCTAAAGATGAATAAAATATTAAATATCGACAATTTTGAGATGGTTTTGTTCTTAGCCTCTTTTGTTTTTTTTATGTTGTTTTTAATTAGATTAATACAAATATTTAAGAAACCCAAAAATTCAACGACATGGGAGGCGACAATTGTTAGCAAGAAAAAAAGAAATTTTATTACGGATTATCTTGAAACGTTTTTTACTTTTTATATTTTAGATGATACTTTTTGGATTTTTGGGAAAAAACCTCAATATATTTTCAAGTTTAAACGTGATGATGGAATTGTTGGCAAATATTTTACAGGTAATAAAGAGTTTATCTCTCTGAATGTAGGGGACAGAATAATTCTTAAAAAGGGGAATTTTATGCCAATAAAGAAAGTGTAGATTAATACTTTCTAATGAAATCAATTTCACTAGATTATGTAGATATTTGTTGATATATTCTGTTATGAATGACCTACACAAAATACAAATGCTCATACTAAGAGAATTATTCTTCAGTCCTTTTTAGGGCGTATAGCTCAATTGGTAGAGCAAGCGGCTCTTAACCGCTAGGTTCAGGGTTCGAGCCCCTGTACGCTCATTTCTTTTCTTTACTACCTACTACCACTCTCAGTGGATTCATATATATCATGTACTTCTTGAAAGGTATCAGTAGGCTAGAGTAAAGCTTTTGGTTTGGTATTAATATATGTTTAAGTTTCTCTATCTTATCTAAATACTCTATCAAACACCTATAATCTCCATCACCTGCAACAATTATTGCCTTATCATAATTAGGAAGCTCAATCATAGTCTGTAATACAAGCTCAGCATCAACATTACCCTTTACAGTTGTTTTACCCTTTGTATCTGTATGTGAAATTGTAGGCTTGAAGATTAAGGTATATCCTAATTTCTTTAAATCATCATACATCTTCTCATTATCCTTCATATATCCCATAAAAAGAAAGAGCTTTTCAACATGATATTTTTTTTCTAAATATGTTTTGAATTTTTCAAAATCTATCCTCCAACCCTTGTACTTACGCAAAGGAAGATCAGTAAGAAGTCCCTGATACAGATTATTACTATCTATGAACGCATAGATAATTTCTTTTTTGTTTTGTTTTTGGTCCATAATGAATGTTAACCTTTTTAGAAGGTAGTTACAACCTCTTTTTCATATACAATTCTACTTTGTCATATCCTCTTGCCTTGTAATACTCTCTTGTACCAATTGCAGAGATGACAGATATATTCTTGAATCTATTCTCTCTAGATATCTCTTCTGCCTTCTGTATTAATTTCTTTCCTAATCCTAGATGCTGTGGCTGACCACTGCTATCTTCAGTCAAACTCATAACCTTACCATACACATGTACTTCACGGATTATGGAAGAGTCTCGAAGCTCTTCAATGTAGTTAAATCTTTTGTAAAAGAAATTGGGCAAGCATAGTCTAAGAAAGCCACATATCTTGTCTGTTTTTTTGGTTTTGAAAGATATGAAAACCTCTTTCCCAATTGAAGATTTGTAATTAATAATCTCCATTTCTAGATCTTTCATCGTTACACTCGAATCCTGTATCTCTCTACTGCGGATCTCTTGTAACTTAAGCCCTCTCTCTTCAATCTCTTTTTCGGCTATCTGTCTTAAATTTGTTTTCTTGTTTCCTGCCACTATCTCCTCAGAGGGTATATCTCGTATTATTCTTGAGAGTCTGCAGTACCTTGGAGTAGAGGGCATAACACTAACCAGAACTTCCAGTAGTTCGTCTTCTGTATATGGTTCGTACATTTTCTTTTTGTAGAGAGTGTACAGATATGTATTGGGGACAATGGAGGTAGGATATATCTTTAATTCATCTGGAGAGAAAGATGGTCTCCAAAGTTTTTTGTAGTCTGCAATATCTGAATCTACAGTTGCCTTGTAAAGACTTGGCATCCAATGTCCATGAATTTTAAATCCAGCAAGCCTTAAAAGTTGTATGGCTTTTTTAACATCTTTAACTTTTCTTCCAATGTTGTTTGCTTTAAGTATTCTGTTGTTTAGAGATTGAATCCCAATTTGAATCTTCGTTGCTCCAAGTTTTCTAAGATGTATGACTTCTTCCTCTGTGATTAAATCTGGTCTTGTTTCAAGGACTAAGCCTACATTTCTACAGTACGCTGTTTCATTGCGAAGATGCTCTTTTTCAAGATTAAAGAAGGAAACTTCAGATTCGTAATCTTCTTTTGGAGATATGTATTCAGTACTGTCCTCCGCTACATCATTCATGGCCTTGTAGCACTGTGTAACAAACCAAAGTTGGTAATCCTGAGTATATGCACTCCAGCTTCCTCCTAGAACAAGAAGTTCTACTTTCTCGATATTGTGTCCAATATTCTTAAGTGCAATTAATCTGTTGTAAACTTGAGCATAGGGGTCGAAATGGTTTGTAAGTGCTCTCTGTGCACCTGGCTCGGAAGATATGTAGCTTTTGGGCATATTTGGGTCATTTGGACAGAAGATACATCTTCCTGGGCATGGGAATGGTTTGGTTAGAACTGTAACAGTAGCAACACCAGAGTTTGTTCTTGTTGGTTTTAATCTAATTCGCTCTTCTATCTTTTTACTTTGTAATCCTAATTCTTTGAGAGCATATACCAATTCATCATGACGGAAGAGTTTTTTATCATCTTTGGGATATTTACGGAGTATTTTGTTAAGAGAATCTTTCTTCCAGATTTCTTGAAGTTTAATTTCTTGAAATATTTTCTTTAATTCTGTTTTATATTGTTCTGGTTTGAAGTATTCCATTATTTTGATATCCTTGTATTATCTAATATTTTTAACACCATATCTATATGAACAGACCAAGTATAGCGGAAGAGAGAACATTAATACTGATGAAACCAGATGTATTACAAAGACAGATTGTGGGAGAAATACTTTCTAGATTTGAGAGAAAAGGTTTTAAACTTGTTGCTATGAAGATGGTTAATGCAACTAAGGAGCAGGTTGGAGAACACTATACTGGTGATGAGCAGTACTTAATTGAGACAGGAGAGAAAGCAAAGAAGGGTGCACAGATGAGAGGACAGGATGTTTCGAATTGGAATTCATTAGAATGGGGGAAGATTATTAGGGAGAGAAATATTGCATATCTTACATGTGGACCAATATTGGCTGTAGTTCTGGAGGGACCAGGGGTTGTAGCTGGTGTTAGAAAGGTTCTTGGTAGTACAAGTCCTGCAGATGGTGATGTTGGTACAATACGTGCAGATTACTCTTTCGATTCGTATGCTCTCGCTGATGTTGTTGCAAGATCTACGAGAACTATGCTTCATGCTTCTGATTCTCCAGAGAATGCAAAAAGAGAAATTAAGATATGGTTTAAAGAAAAGGAGATTTGTAATAACTACGAAACTGTTGCAGAGAAAATCTTCTATGATGCAGGTTGGGACAATGTCTAAACTACAGTTTTAAGAGTTCATCTATATCCTGCTTTGATTGTTTGGAGAATCCAGAGGAATCTTCGATACTGTTTTCTAGTAACTTTCCTCCTTTGTTTAGGAATTCTTTGAGCTTTTCAAAATCTTTTTGTAATACCTCTCTTAAGTTTGGGTTGTAGAGTGCAGCGGCAGGGTGGTACATAGGGAATATGGGGATACCACTGGGATGGGAATATGGATTTCCATGTACTACAGTTATTGCTGTATCTGGGACAAATCTTGCTAATGCATGTTTTCCAAGAGGAACGATTACTTTTGGTTGTATAAAGAGAAGCTCTGCATTGAGCCATACTCTACAGCTATCTTTTTCTAAATCCGTTGGGTCTCTATTTTCTGGTGGTCTGTACTTTACAGTATTTGAGACATATACATCGTTTCTGGTAAATCCAATACCTTTAAGTAATTGATCTAAGAATTTGCCAGCTGCTCCTACAAATGGTTTTCCTTGTAAATCTTCGTTCTTACCAGGGGCTTCTCCTATGAACACTATTCCGGATGATGGTGGAGTTATTTCATACACAGGTTGGGTAGCAATGTTTTTTAATTTGCAGTTGTTATTTACTGCATAATATTCATGTAATTCTTTTAAAGAAGAGAAATCATTTTTCATATATCCATTATACCTGATTAGTATGCTCCTGACAGTAACTTTTTAAAACTCTTCATATCTCCATATGCATGTACACGAGAGAGTGAAAGTCTTTTACTTAGATAGTGGTCTATGGATTTTCCACAACTTCCCCCGATTAAATATCCAGCACCTGCTACTCTAGAAAAGACGCGACTATCTGCCACACATCCGGGGTATGCTATCCCATATACTGGTTTTCCTGTCCTTGCTGCTAGCATACTTTTGCTTGAATATATCTCGTATGTTAACTGGTCCAGGTCTTTTAGGTTAACAAAATTAGGATGAGTTGCAGAGTGAGATGCTATCTCCATACCTGCTTGTGCCATCTCCTTCAAGATGGATGTCTTACCGATGCTAGACCTATTTGAAATGACGTAGAAGGTTCCTGTTAAGCCATATTTCTTTAGTATCGGGAATGCATACTGATACTGTCCATATGTCCCATCGTCGAATGTAAGCATGACAGTTTTCTGAGATGGGTTTCCACCTTTTTTAAGCAGGTTATACAGCTCTAGAGAGCCAATTGTTTTGTAATTGTTTTTTACTAGATATGCCATCTGTTCTTCGAATTGTTGCGGAGTAATGTAGAGACCAGCGATGAACTTGGAAGCTCCTTTTGGAGGATTACCAATTTGGTGGTACATGAAGATTGGAACTCTAGTTGATCCTTTGGATTGAGCAATTGGTTTTACATCATATGGCTCATCGAAATTTTTGTCATTTACAACAAAATCTTTGGAGAATGTGTATGTTGGAGCGAGATATGTTTTGTCTTCGAATGTTTTAATTAAAAGAGAAACTGGTTCCTCTGGAGCCGATATATTAAGATTTGGATTTGTTAAAATTTCTTCCAAGGGGATATCTGCAGTGTTTGAATCTTTCAAATCTTGAGAATACTGTTTTAGAGTGTTAATTTGGTAGAGAATTTCTTTGTTGTCTAATTTTGCCTGTGTGTATACCTCAGCTAAAAATTGTAGTATGTAGTCGATTTTAGAAAGTTGTAAGGGATTGGTGTCGAAGTATATCAAACCTATATATTCTTCGTTTAAGATTTCTGTTGCTAGTGTTTCTGTTGATTTCTCAGATGTAATATATTTGTTGTAGATATTGTCTAAGAAGGCAGTGTAAGTATTTTCCTCTGTGATGTCTTTTTGTGTAAGTAACCACTTAGAGAGAATTGAAAAGTCAGAGACATTGGTAATATCTTCTACTTCTGAATCATTGTAAAGGGTAATTCCGTTTTGGAATATGCGGGATAGCTCTTGGGAGGTTGAAGGAAAGGTATCTTCCTCTTTTATTCTGTTTGCAATGTCTTGGAATTGAGTCAGGAAATATATGTCTAGATACTGGGAAGGGATGAGGATATTTAGATTGTTGTTGTATATATCTGCATAGAGTTCTGTAAGAGTTTTGCTTTCTGTTCTATGTGTAGTTGTAGAGTATCTTAGGAGTTCTGTTTTTTCATGCTGTGTAAGGGTGCCGTACTGTTTGGTAAAAGATGTGTATTCTTTTGGGAGTATAGTTAGAGATGAAAGCGGAGTTATTTCTGTATGTTCTGGTTGTTGGTATGTTAGTTTAGAGGTGTCAAATGTAAATGATGTGAATGGAATAGAGGAGATTGTTTTTTGTAGAGGTGATTTAAGAAGATATCCGATTGCGAAGGTGAGTTCTAGCCCAAAGAGAAAAAGGAATACAAAAAGAAAGATGTTTAGAAATGATTTCTCTTTTTTCTTGGACATATGTAGATAATATACTAAAAATATCTACTTGTATCTATACCCAGTTCTTTTGCTTGTGATTTAAATACATCAACAGCTTGTTCTTTACCAAGTGTATTCGCAGTCCAATCTCCTCCTATACATATTTTGTTATATTTCTCGCCGTAGAAAGATTTTAAAATATCTTCATCCTCTTTAGATATATTCCAAGAAGGATAGAAGCAGTCATACTCATTTAATGGACTTGCATTCAGTAATTCATGCATACAGAAGAACTCACAAGCAAGCTTATTCTTTTTACATATGTTGGCAATTCTTTTTGAACCTTGGTATGTAGAGTATACAGAGAAGAGTACTACCTTTTTTAAATTCTTAAATTGTTTTTTTAGTTCTCTTATTGAAGCTATGATATTTCTTCCTCCTGCAATTGAGTCATATATTATGGCCAACCGAATATCTTCATGTATCTCTCTTGATTTACTCTCTGGTATATCTATTTTGTAACTACATACTCTTCCAGATATACCCTTTAATCCTTTAACATCTTTTACATGATGTACATCCATAACTGCATACAGCCTAGATTCAAATCCACTACCCATATATGTGTTTATGAATGGTGATTGAGCTAATGGTTCACGAATTAGCATAACACTAATGGCGTTCTTTTCGGGTATATATTTGTGGTTAATTGCGTTTTTGAATTCTTTTGTAGAGGCTATGGTATATGTGGCAATACAGAGATCTTTAGCTCTTGCCATACCAAGATACACTCGTGCTGGTTTGTTGTCTTTTGTAATTAGTAAAGATCTTGTATGAAGGGATTGTAATACTGTTATGGGAGTGTCTTTTCCAAGTGTAAAAGTTTGGTATGTTTTGTAGGGAGTAGGTGAAGTGGTGTATGGTGTTTGAGTAGAACTAGAAGAGGAAGGGGTCCAAGTAATTTTCATATATTTAAGGTAAATATTATGTATATACTACTTGGAATTTAATTGTAGGACAGTAATGCTGCGAAGTCAAATATTTTCCTAATTATCTTCCACAATAGATTTTGATGTAGTTGTTACATATATAGAGAAGGAAAAAAACAATTAAGTTTTTCTATATTGAAGAAACACAAAAGGGTCTCAATACAATCGATATCAAATTATTAGAGGCATAACTCTAGTAGTATTGTTACAAGTTTAAGAAAAAGAATAGCGTTTTCTTTTGGATGGATTCTTCTACATAATGAGATTATGTATTTACTTTAAAAATCCTTCTCAAACAGATACTGAATATCTATTCCAGAGCATCTAGATTTAATCTGAGAGAGATAGCTAAGATCTGGCTCTTGGTCAGGTTCTAAGTATATCTGGTGTACATTGTAAACCTTGTTGTATGACTTCCCTTTGAGTGTAAACTCTTCTAAGTTTATGGATTCTAACAGCTCTTTATTATTTGACTGTAATAATACTGATGGTTTGTATCCTAACTTGATATGGAATGGAATTCCTTCTTGTGTAGACGATGCAAATATATATTTCTTGACTGAAGGAAAGCTTTTTAATCTATCTTCGAAGTTCTTAACCAATTCCTTTCCTATTCCAAGTCTTCTGTATCTCTTATCTACTGCTATACCTCTTCCTATGCATGTATCATTCTCTATGTATCCTAACTTTATGCCTATTATTTTCCCTTTTTCATCTTTCGCAACAAAGAAAATTCCATTATTAGATTTTAATCTGTTAGATATTTCTTTTTTGTTAATAAAATCTCTTGTCCCAAGATATTTATTATGGAAATCTATAACTTCAGATATATCATTCTCTTGCATCTGGCATATTTTATATTTCATCGTAAATACTAGCATCTTTTTATTATCTGTGGAAAGAAGGCGGAAGTATATCTGAAAAAATCAATTTAACTAATATAAATAGAATTGTAATATGGGATATAGGTGTAATTGAAAGATAATATAATCTTAGAGATCTATAGTAAGAAGAAGATAAAGATTCTTTTGGAATCTTAAATCTTGGCTCTTGTTGAAATATGTAGAGTTTAGTGGAATATACACGTTTAGAACCAGAATAACCCATTGGAGTAGTATATTCTTTGTACTATAATAATTATTATCTAAATCTTTTTTAAGAAAGAACATGTCTAAAAAGAATATTTTTCTCCTTGTCTTTTCTATTATCATATTTTCAGTTCTGGCTTTCCTTCTTTTTGGAAATAATAAAAAGACAGATCAGATAGTATATGAAGATACATTAACAATATCTAAAGAGTATCTAGTATTAAGATACAAAACAGATAATGTTTTAGTAAATGCAAAAGATTATGAAAGCTACGATGATTGGAATGAAGAGATTGCCTCAATTATTCAAGAGTGGGAAACATTAGAGAGTAAAGCATTAAAACTAGAGGAGAATGCAGAGGAGATGTCTAATGAGGCAACAGCATTTAACATAATAAAGAGTGCATATGCAAAGGACTACAGCTATGCTGAAGTACAAGCAATAGTAGAGAAAGCTCCTGCAGGAAGACAGATAAGGACATTGGCTCAACATCTAGGAGTAGATGCTAAAAGGGCACAGTTAATACTAAATCAATCTCAAGATATGGCAACTAGAGAGGCGTGGGGAGAAGCGGGAGATACTTTTGAGAAGTTAGAAAATCAGGCAATAGTGGTTAAAGATACATGTAAAGTTACTGTCTATGTAGGGGGTATTGTAGCAACTGGTGGTGGTGCAGGAATTGTATCTCAAGTGACTACAGTTGTTGTAGGTGTGGATTTAGCATTGGAGGTAACTGAAGATAGTGCTCAGATAGCACTTGGTGATAGGAATAAGGTATCTTCCTTTGTCAAGGATGTTAGAACAGTTACAGAACCAATAGCATCTGTTTTAACTATAACTAATATTCCCAGTAATCTGGGTTCAGCTTATGGTAAGTTTGATTCAGTTATGGTTGGATTAGAACAGTTTAGGGATACAGTTCAGGAAGGAAAAGTTATTGGAATAGATCTTAAAAATTTTGAATATCATCCACCATTTCAAGTAATTAAAAACACTCAATATCCTGGAGATGTAACTGTTGCAGAAATGGAAATGGCTGAGGTAGAGGAGTGGATAAAGAGTATTAACAAAGATTATAAACCAATGACAGAGGAAGAAGTACAAGAATTCCTAGGGATCACAAAGAAAGAGACTGAACCAACCGAAGCAGTTGCTAAGAAAGAAGTCACTGAAAACGAAAAAGAAAATAATGTTGAGCAGACTGAAGGGAAAAAAGATGAAATTAGCGAAAGCCCTAGCAATGAAATTAAACTGATGCCAGTCGAAGAATTTGAAGAACTTTTTAGTGACTTTAAAATTGAAAATATTTCAGAGGTAAAGGAAATTTTTGGTGAGCCAGATGTTGTAAACACTTTTGATGATGGATATGGTAACTATATTTATCACAGACGACTTGTGTATCCAAATGGAAATATTGCCGGAATGATGATTAGATTTCAAAATCTAGATGTAACTGGATATAGTATTATGATGGAAGAATATCAATAGAAGATTGCATCATCTGGCTAATTATTAATAAAAGAAACTTTAGAGACGATTGATAATGGTACATGGTTAAGTGAATCTGTAGAAATAAATGCAAAATATGGTGATAAACCAGTAATTGAATGGGATGGTAGTAGTTTAAGACAGGCTAAATAGAGATTAATTAAGGTCTTTACCTTTGCTTCTTTCACTTTTTAAAGTGGAAATAATCCAATCCCCATGATGGTTTTAAAACATAGTGCACGGGTCTTGTTGGAACAACTCAATAATGGTGGGATGAATTGGACTCGAATCGACTAGCAATATTATCAAACGACAAAAGGATTTATTAATATATATTTCCATAATATACACAAAACCGTATCCTTTGGAAATAAACCTATCTTAGAATATAAAAACTATTCTTAGTACTACCCTGTTTCTCCAAATAACCCTTTGAAACTAAACTATCTAAAAGATTAAAAGCCTGTTGTCTAGATATCTTAAGATCTTTAGAAACATCAGAAGAAGTAATCTCTTTGTACTTCTTTATTAACTCTAATACATCCTTCTCTCTACTTGATGGCCTCATATCAAAAGATATACTCTTTAATCCTTCCTCTATCTTTGCTAAAGAAGATTGTAAGGAGTATTTAACACCATCTGTAAAATATTCTAACCATTCTGTTTTATCTCCACTATCAGCAGAATGTAGTGAATCAGAGTACATAATCCTATCTATATCATAGTAATCATCTAGTATGAAATACTTGTTTATTTCGTACCCTAATTTATTTAAAAGAAGAGTGGTAGTTAATCTGCACACCCTACCATTACCATCTACAAATGGATGGATATATACAAACTCATGATGATATATTCCTGCTTTAAGTATAGGTAATTCTTCAGAGGTATTTGTCCATTCAATTAATTCTTTAAGTAGCTCTTCTATTTCTTTTCTTGTATGTTTAGGTGGTTCATGTTTGATAATGATGGTACCATCCTGTGTAGGATTTCCTACTACAACCTTTCTATCTCTAATCTCTCCACCAATTTGATCCTCAACACCTTCTAAAAGCTGTTTATGGATTTTAAGTATGGTATCAATATCTAATGTGTCATACTCTTTCCCAATCTGTTTAAGAATATCAAAATAGTTTTTTACTTCTTTCTCATCTCTATTTGCTGGTACTCTACCTCCTAGTATTAAATTAGTAACTTCCTCTTGGGAGAGTGGGTTACCTTCAATGCTGTTAGAAGAGAAAGAAGATTTAACAAGATTATGCTTTTCTAAATTAAGAAGTAACTCTTTAGGCACTATTTGTGATTCTAATTGACCATAGAGTCTTTCAATGGAGGAGATATTTTCTAAGAGTTTCTTACTTAAATTGTACTTTGTATTTATCATAATCCATTATATGGATATGTAAAATAATTGTCAAGTTAATTGACAAGGTATTTGTCAATACATTCTCATATTTATATATAAAATATAGTGGATTGGTCTTGTTGGAACAACTCAATATTGGTGGAACATACTAGTCTGAAACCTAAATATGTAATCAACAGTTATTTCCTACAATATTATTTTACTGGCTCTAGTGTTGGAGCAGCTACATCTGGCATACAACACTTATTTCCACTTAGATAGTATTGCCCATTATTTGTTATTCCTTCTGCTGCCATCTTACAAGCCTGATATGCTACTGTACCTGAGGTTACACAATTATTTCCACTACTTCCTATACCACTACTGCCTGAAGAAACAGAAGGAGTAGTTGGATTGTATGTTGGAGTTGTACCCCCACTTGTAGAACTATTTCCTTTGCAATATCCTTTTGTATTAAGATATGTTCCTACTGGACAGCATTTACCATTACCAGCATACGAAGTTCCTTTTGGGCATACAGAGTATGTTTTTCCTTTTGATGCAGATGCTGCAGCTTCTGCGGCAGCTTTTGCTCTTAATTCTTCCCCTTTCTCAACTAAACCATCATACCATTTCTGGTAGTTCTCATATGCCTTGGTAATTGATGCTATTTTGTCTACGACCATTTCTTGTCTTAATTTTCTCTCGGTTACTATTCTCTCATCTACATATGCCTCTAAGCTATTTGCTACTGTTTTGTAATTACCAAATCCATATGTTGCCATAGTAGTTTCTACTTGGGCTGTAAGGAAATCTGCTAAATTGTCCATATATCCCCAAGTAATTTTATCTCCATTTCCAGCAAATTCCATAGTTTCTGTTGTTGTTGTACTATCATTACTGTAGAAAGTATGTATCTTTCCTGCATTTGCTTCATCCCAATACCATGCCCATGATCCATTTTCTGTCCAATGACCATAGTTTGCATAGTCCTTGTTGGTCATCATTACAATGAGATCTTGAGTTCTTAACTTAACCTCTGCAGAACCCTCATACAGTTCTACATGTCCCCATATACCATCTCCGCTAAAGCTACTTGATACACCAGCAAAAAATTCTGTTCCTGTTACATACAGAACTCTATCTACCATCTGTACACTAAAATTTTTACCATCTTTCTGAGGAGCCACTCTGTAGTAAGCATATCCATTTAATTGAACAATTCTTGTTTCTTTGTCATACATATTTACCTGTATGGAAGGGGTATCTTTTGTAGTAAGTGTGATTAGGGAACCATCTGGAAGTACTAGATATACATTGTAAAGATATGTATTTTGTAGAGATTCAGGTCCGTCATATTCAGCAAATGTTAGTAGGCAGTGGTTACTGACCTGTACAGGTTCTCTCCCAACAAGGTACTGTGTTTCTTTTGCTTCTGTTCCATCTGAATATGTACAGCTTTCAATCATTTCTACTTCTGGATCTGTATTTATGATATCTGCATATACCATATATTTGATTTCTGTATCTGCAGGTGTGTATGTTTGTAATGGTATTTCCAATACATTTTCTGAATCGTTTGCATAGCCAGATGCTGTTTGATTTCCTTGGGAATTGCTATTCTTCCCAATATCTATCTTTCCCATACTTTTTAGTATGAAAAAGGTAGGAATGAGTAAAATTAGAATAGTTAAGGGTATGCAAATTAGAAGGATTTGTTTTTTAGATAGAGAAATCTTAGGGAGAGTTAATTTATTCATTTTCTTATGAATGAGGTTATTAATCACTATATCAATTAGTAATTATTATGTCAAAACTAGCGAGTAAGAATACGGAATATGCGAGTCTGTAACCTAAAATGAGATAAATAATACAGCGCAAAAAGATAGGAAAGAAAGCATAATTCCTGTTATAATAAGGATATGAAAACTGTAGAAAACAAGATTAGTATCAAAGAACTCAAGGAGATGTCTTCTAAAATGTTTGGGAATTTAGTTAAGGCGGTAGTAGATGTGGAGAAAGAAATCTTAGTTGTAGATGCAGAACTACACTCTGACCAAGAAGCATATCTACTTCAATTAGGTTCTAAACAAGAAAATCTTTGGGGAATAAACATATATCCAGATTTAGATAAGGGAGAGAGAGTAGAGTTTGACGCTATGATTAATCTAAGACCTTCTCAAAACAATAACTCGAGAGGAATAGATAACGAGGAGATTCGAAAAAAGATTTTAGATATTGTTAATTCTAAGATTACTGAATAATGATTCAACATAAAAAACAATCACAAGGTAATTGGCAAAGCAAGCCATATTTAGAACAGATGGCTAATATTGGTAGTGAGGTATATAGGGCTATAAATTGGAGAAATAAAAATAACAAAGAGTATGCGGACATTGCATTTATAAGATCGCTAGAACTTTTCGATTTATCAAAAGGATCTAAATTAACCCCATCTCAATACAGAGAACTTACTAGAATGAGAGAGATATGGGTAGATTATTTTAAATATGATAATGAATATAATTCTACAGATGAAGACATTAATAAATACTTTATGTATCTAACAATAGCTTTTAAAAATATTTCAGGGTAGTGGGCAGGTCTTGTTGGAATATGTTGGGCTAGGTGAGAAATGATTCTTTCTTGATGTAATAAAGTATAGAAACAGCAATCCCCAAAACTAGAGTGTTCATATCTTATTTTTCTTTTACGAAAAAGGTAAAATAACACAAAATGCAACCGTGAGTTTACACGAAACAACTGTAAGTTGGTGGTTGCAACTGTTTAGGGTACAATATAATTGGCTCTTAAATTGAAAATCTTTTGCAATGAGTTTTCATAAAAATTTGGAGTATTTAAGAAAAGAAAAAAATATCTCACAAGAAGACTTAGCATTCAAACTAGGAGTCTCTAGACAAGCAGTATCAAAATGGGAATCGGGAGCTGCATATCCAGAAACAGCTAAAATGGTATCTATGTGTAAGATATTTGATTGTACGCTAGATGAGTTAATCAATGAAGATATAGTTGAATTAAAGAAAAATGTTAAAAGAAGCTATACATTCAACGACTTACTTGATGAAATTACAAATATATTGAATAGAACATTCCGTATGTTTGACGGTATGAATCGGAGATCAGTCCTTAGATTCTTATTTGAAATGTTTCTTTTCTTTCTATTTTTTATTTTATTACTAAACATACCGCTTAATTATATATTTAGATTAGGAGATGAGGTACTTATAAATATACCAGGAGATGTAGCACAGCTATTTATCTCAATGTGGCATCTTGTTACAGGTATTGTGTATATAGTAGTTGCTGTTGTTTCCTTTGTTTATATATATAAGATTAGATTTTTAGATAAGTTTGAAGAAGCAAAAAAAATAGATAGTAAAGATGCTGTGAAGGAGAATGAGACTTCTGCTAAACAGGAGATTAAGAAAGATGAGGACAGAAAGGTTGAGATAAGGAAGTATGATTTTGGGATATTTACTTTTCTAGGAAAGATTGCCCTATTCTTTATTAAATCTTTTGTACTTTTCATTTCCTTACCAATATTCTTTTTACTCTTTTGTACAGTGGCGGGAGTAGTGGTAGGTACAGTTTTGATGTTTAACGGTGTGTTTTTTGTAGGTGTTGTTATTTGCCTTCTATCAGTTGTTCCTTTTGCTGTTGGATTACTGCATATAATCTATAACTTCATTGTTAATCATAGAAGTAATTGGCAGAGGCTATTCATAGTTTTCATTGGTTCAATAATTGGGTTGGGAGTAGGAGCTGGAATATCTGTATTTGAGTTTAGTAAAATGACTGTATCATCAGAAGCTCCTGTACATGTAGAGAGCTTAGTTAAGGTGGAAACATTCCAGATGCAAGAAAATATGTATCTGTCCAATCATATTTATGACTATGTTGTAGATGATACTTTAGGAGATTTGGTTAAGGTTGAAGCTACATATTATGATGTATTTACAGAGGATGTTGTTATAGAGAGCTATGAAGAGCCTAATTATATACAAATTACTACTAAAATGAAGCAGAGTGTTAACTTAGGGAAGTTGTATGAGATTTTAATAGAAGATTTAAAGAACAGGAGGTTGTCTAACTATACTGCTTTAGGACAGTATAAGTTTAAGGTGTATGCAAGTGAAGAGAATATAGGTAAACTACAAAGAAATCTTGAAAAACAGATTAATATGTCTGCTCCTCCTATAATTGAAGAGGGTGTAAATTAGAAGACAGGGTATTTTCTAACTTTATATGAAAGCCATAGTAACAATATGTGTAAAAGACAGATACTTTAAATTGCATAGGTTACGAAACATATGGCACTCATCTGACTAAGATGAGTAAGTAAAATAGGCATGGAATTAACAAGATTGCATAGTGTATGCAACCCGTGCAAACACTTGCACAACTCATAAGTATATGCTATTCTATTTCTATAACATACGGAAAAGCGTATGCTACAGAAATGAAGTATATAGATATACAAAACAAATTAAGAAGTTTAGGAGTATTTACACTAAATGATATTAGAATGTTAGACCCTGAATTTAGAGAGCCAACACTAAACGATTGGTTAAATAATGATTGGATAAAAAGAATTAGAAGATTTTGGTATGCAGACTCTAGTTTTAATCCAGAAGGTTATGACTATTTCTTTATCGCAAACAAGATATATTCCCCCTCTTACATATCACTTGAAAGTGCTCTGGGTCACTACGGTCTTATTCCTGAAACTACTATACAAATAACCTCAATATCTACAAGGAAGACGAATCTCTTTGATACTCAGTTTGGAGTATTTTCATACAAAAGCATTAAAAACAATCTTTACTTTGGATATGAAGTTATAGAAAACAATGGGAGACCATTTTCATTAGCTACTCCTGAAAAGGCAATCTTAGACTATCTCTATCTTCATTCTGAAATTTCAGATATGGAAGATTTTGAGGGGTTAAGGTTTAACAAGGAAATAATAAATGGTGGTATTAATAGGCAAAAGATTAATACATACCTTAATCAATTTGATAACATAGAATTAAATAATAGATATAACTTGTTACTAGAATACCTCAATGCTTAGTATAGAAGAAATAAAGAAGCAATATCCAAGTGATATACATAAGTTTGAAAGAGGTTTACTAAGAGAGTATTTACAATTCCTAATATTGGAAATTATATTTAGCTCTAATATTTCTACTAAGCTATCTTTTCTAGGTGGTACATGCCTAAGAATAGTGCATGGGATTAAAAGGTTTTCAGAAGATTTAGATTTTGATAATAAGAAACTTTCTTCAAAAGAATTTGTATCCCTTGCTAACAAGATAGAGTTAGAGCTACAACGACAGGGATTTGAAGTAGAGGTAAAGGTAACTGAAAAGAAGGCTATTCATTGTCATGTAAAGTTTTCTAATATACTGTTTGAAAATGAATTAAGTAATGTTAAAAGTGAAAAGATAGATATACAGATAGATACATTCGATCAGGGATATGAATACAAACCAGAATTGTATCTTTTAAACAAGTTTAATGTGTTTAAGCAGATAAGAATAACTCCTAAAGAAATAATTCTTTCTCAAAAATTATGGACTATTACTCAGCGTAGTAGAGCAAAAGGGAGAGATTTCTATGATATTATTTTCCTACTACAGAATACTAAGCCTGATATGGGGTTTCTGAATTTGAAATTTGGGACATCTAATTGGAATGAGGCTAGAGAAAAGATTTTGAAGGGTATAAGGGATATTGATTTAGATTCTATGGTAAAAGATGTTCAACCTTTCTTAATAGATATTAAGGAGGGTGAGAAGATTAAACATTTTAAAGATTATTTAAAACAGTTAGAAATTGATTAATTGTCAAGTTATTTGTCTAGGATTTCTACTTCGAATAGGAGCGATTCTAAAAATGAGGCTTCTTTAGAGAGTCTTATCCACTAGGTCTTACTTTTGGAACTTTCTCTTTTTAAGGTCAAAAGAACTCAATAATGGCAGGGGATATAGAGTGATATCTGAAAACACGATATTTCTAATCAAATTATTCCAGAGTCTCTAATATCTCTTCTCCAACCTCTGCATGTTTCTCTATGAAGTTACCATTAAATAGAGAGAATAATTGTAGAAATTATTATTAATACTATTACTAAGATTCCAAAGGATTTAGCTTCTAATTGCTTTTTAAAAATATCCATTTCTAAGCATAGAGGCAATCTAGAAAAGAGTGCATAGTATGTATGTAACTCATACAGGAGATATATCTCCCATTAACTATGTGTTAAAATATCATCCAGAGTGCCATATGTGTGTAACCTGTACAGGCAATATCCTTTTATAGAGAGAATAGATATAATTATTCGTATGCAGATCCTTAAAACAGAAGAAATTAATAAAGCGACAATGCTTGGTATAGGTGGTGAAGATGTTTACTATATTACTAGATTTTTAAAATGTCTTAATAAGGACATCATTGGCTTCGATATTAAAAAAAACGACAGAACAAAATACTTAGAAGGTATAGGAATAGAGATATATTATAAGAATCCAGAGGGTAAATTATCTGATACAGAAATAGTCATATATTCAGACTCATTGCCAGATTATGTAATCAAGAAGATAGAGGAACAAAATAAAACGGTACCATTCATTGAAGTAGGGAGATATAAAAGAGAAATATTCAGTTTATTACAGTCGAGCCAATTATCTAAAGAAGAAGATATCGCAGTTAAGAAATCAGGACTGTTTCCTCTTATAAATAGAGACTTTGGGGGAATGAAATTAGTAGGAGTAACAGGAACAGATGGCAAGACCTCTGTGGTGTCAATGATTTCACATATGCTTACTAAATTAGGATACAAACCCGGAGTGATAAGTACTGTTGGGATGAGCATAGGTGAGAGTAAAAAGGATATTGGTTTTCATGTTACTACACCCTCCTCTCATTCGATCTTGAAGTCATTAAATCTAATGAAGAAGAGTGGATGCACACATGCTGTTATTGAATGCACATCTCAAGGTTTATACATGGGTAGAGTTGCTGGTTTGAAATTTGATACAGTTGTCTATACAAATATTACACGAGAACACTTAGGATATCATAAAACTTGGATTAAGTATGCAGAGGCTAAATCTCTTTTAATAAGGGAGAATCTTAAAGAAGGGGGATATGCCATTTTAAATCGTGATGACAAAAAGGGTTTTAAATATATTAATAAATATGCGAAAAAGAAATTAATATATTCAACGACAAACTCAAACAGGAATGCAGATACCCTTAGTGCTGAGAATATAAAAGAAAGCTTAACAGGACTATCTTTTAATATTAAAAATTCAAAAGTGTTTATCCCTGTTTTAGGGAAATACAATGTAAGTAATGCTCTTGCTGCAATTTTAACGTTAAAGTCTCTTGGAATAGAGGAGGGTATGTCTGCATCATTATTAGGAGATTTCTCTCCGGTCGAGGGGAGAATGAATATCATTCAAGAGACACCTTTTAGGGTTATAGTTGACTTCGCACATACACCTAATGGTTTGTTGAATGCTTTAAAGACTGTAAAGAAAATTACCAACAAAAGCAAGAGGATTATTCTTGTATTCGGGTGTGCTGCTAAAAGAGATGAATATAAGCGTCCAGTTATGGGTAAATATGCCAAAGAATATGCTGATATAACAATATTAACGGCAGAAGATTGTAGAACGGAGAGTTTAAAAGAGATTAATAATCAAATTGAGAAAGGGTGGAGATCAGTAAACACTAAAGAGGAGAGAATGCTTTTTAGATTTGATAATGATAATGAAAATGTAAAAGTAAGACGTAGGGCAATAAAGAAGGCAATATCTCTTGCTAAAGATGGGGACACTATCTTAATAACGGGGAAAGGACATGAGAAAAGTCTTTGTTTTGGATTAAAAGAATATAATTGGAATGAGATAGAGGAGGTAAAGAGGTTATTGGGACGTATTAAAATTGGCAGGACATACACCTCTGGAACCTAGAATGAGACAAAAGAGACAGGATAAAAAGGAGGAATTTTTCTGTTATACTTAAATATGAAATTTAATTTTTTTCAAATATTCAAAAGGAACCATGAAGAAGGGGAAAATTTCCAGTGGGAAAGTCAGGAACCTACTTCATTAGCTACGGAACTTGTTGATCACGATGTAGTCAAAGAAGGAACACATGTACTAGATTTGGGGTGTGGCTTTGGGAGAAATTCAAATTGGTTGGCTAGTAAAGGTGCAATTGTCGATGCTGTGAATATTAATGAAGAAGAATTAAATGAGGCAAGAAAAAGAGCTAGTGAACTCAATGTTAAAGTAAACTATGTAAAAGCAGATGCAGGAGTATTACCTTTTTCGGACTCCTCGTTTGATGTAATATTAGATGCTGGATGCACACATATGTGTGAGAAGGAAACTCAGGAGAGATTTGTTTTAGAAGCTAGAAGGATTTTAAAAACAGGTGGTTATTTACAATACTTTGGTTTTAGTAAAGAACATCCAGGATATCTTAGAAATCCTAATAGTACACAGTTTAGAGATATAGGGGATATAAGAAGACAGTATGGAGAATATTTTGAAATTGGAGAGCCTAAAAGAAAGGGATGGAATCATAATGGAGAAAAGCATATAGGATTAGAAATTTTAATGAGAAAGAAATAGGAAGAGTCTATTGTGACAGACAACCTTTTTAACTTCGAGCCAAGAGGTCTTAGAAATTCCTTGCTTTTGACCATTTTTATCCACTAGGTCTTACTGTAGATGAATCTTGATGGAACAGCTCAATATTGACAAAGGGTATAGAATGGTATTTGAAGTTATAATCTGGAAAATATTAATATTATTCAATTATTGAAACTTCAAAATCTTTAAACTTCTTGTTTATTAACTTCTTAGGTTCTTTTTCCCATTCGCATATTTCAAAAGGTATCCCATTGTATTTTCCTTGAAACTCAAGAAGTCTGTTTTCCCATTTGTGTAAATCTGATACGGAATAATCTTTTAGAAGTTCATAAGCTCTTTGAACATTCTCTTTATGCATGAATAGATCTATGTCATAAGGATATGTATTACTGCCTAATATATATTCTAAACCAGAAGCAGACAGATAATATTTAATATCATTCTCTACTAAAATACTTGTTAGATATTTAAGAGTGTTTATCCATTTTGGTAGATTGTCTTTATTTACAGTTTGATAATCCATGTTTTATTTAAATATTTCTTAACTATACACTACCCTTATTAAAGAGGTGTATTCTTTTAGCGTATGTGTATAAGGCTTAATGAATAAGGTACGATATTAAATTTCTTTCTAAAAAACTGTTGATAATATATAGTACAAACCTTAAGATTTCTCTCTCACTATTTGTATGTATCTATCAACATATTTATTAAAAGCCTCCTTTATTTTAATATTCTTTAACCTATTAATACTACTCCTCAATTCTTCGAATGTTATATTATGAGTAAGATTCTTAAGTATCTGTAAATCATTGTCAGATAGTATCTCTGTATTTCCAACAACCTTAACTATCTCTACAACCTCTTTAATATATTCCTTCAGTGCTACATCAGGTTTCTGTTTCTGATATTTTAGGAGACTATCTAAACCAGGTAATACAATCTTCTTTGTTTCTTTTTGTGTAAATAACCCATTTAAAAACATCTCTACGCCAAATCGTGTTTTAGAGATGTCCTCTAAATATGGTAGAAGATCTGCTCTAAAATATGCTCTTTGTCCACTTATTTCAGTAAATACTGAAATCCCAACCTTATTAACCATATACCCAATAACTGCCTTGTAGTCATCTTCTAGAAGAGGAGAGATTAATTGCTTTATATGTTGATCTGATAATGAGACTAAGTCGGCATCCAAGAAGACTATGATATCTCCCTTAGCTTTTTTTATCCCTATAGCTAATGCATTACCTTTACCATTATTTTCTTTTAGATTAATAACAGTTACATCTTTTTCAAATTGTTTTAATATTTGCTCAGTGTTATCTGTTGATCCATCATTGATACAGATAATCTCATTTGCAGATGGAGCATTCTTTAATACAGTTAGGACATCTTTAATAGTTTTTTCTTCATTATATGCTGGTACTATTACGGAAACAGTATGTTTTTTCATATTCTTTATTTATATTTAGTTAGCGATAGAGTATATCATTTTGTGTGTATATTTATACAAGTAGTTAACTATTAGTAATAGTGTTGTGATAATCTAATAGAGATGGTGGAGGATAGGGTTAAATTTGTTTGACTTTGGTAAGACATATTGTATAATTTGCATAGAGAGACATGTAATTCCTTATATGTGAGCCTCCGGATGGTCGCTCTACATAGCATATAAGGTTATGTCTTTTTTTTATTCTCCATACATCCAGCTTTCCTCTCATTTTTCCTGAGTACAATACCTCTTTATGGCTCACAAAGAGGTTAATTATGCTTTCATAGATAGTCAGAATCTTAATCTAGGGATTAGGAGTAGAGGATGGGAGTTAGATTTTAAGAAGTTTAGGATATATCTAAATGATAAATATAATGTTAAGAAGGCTTTCCTGTTTATTGGATATGTAGCAACCAATGAGGGATTGTATGCAGCATTACAGAAGTTTGGATATATTCTCTTAAACCTACCTTAGATATTGCATCTAAGGGAAGAAAGAAGATAAAAGGGAATGTAGATGCAGAGTTAGTAATGCATACCATGATTGAAATGGATAACTTTGATAAAGCAGTCTTAGTCTCTGGGGATGGAGATTTCCATTGTTTGGTAGAGTATCTAGAGAGTAGGGATAAACTAAAGGGGTTGTTAGTTCCTAATAGGCAGTATTCAATACTTTTTAAGAAATATAGTAAATATATCCTTAGGATAGAGACTTTGAAGAAGGCATTAGAAAGAAAAAATGCCAAGATCAACGGTCGGTCGAAACCTTAGGTTGCTTAACTTGGCGTCGTGATTGAGGATATTCTAGAATATATGTAGTAGGTAGTCAAGAAAGAATATATTAAATGTGTTGTATAATGGGGACATATGAGAGGAGCAATAATTGGAGATATAGTTGGTAGTACATATGAGTTTGCCCATAAGGTTACTAGTAAGGAGTTTGAACTTTTTCCACAGGGTAGTGAATTTACAGATGATACTGTCTTAACTATTGCTGTGTATGATAGCCTTAAAAACAATATTCCCTTAGAACAATCCTTTATGAAGTGGATAGAGAAATATCCAGATAGGGGATATGGTGGTATGTTCTTTAATTGGATACTAAGTAAAAACAAACAACCATATGGTAGTAAAGGTAATGGAGCTGGTATGAGGGTATCTAGTGTAGGTTGGATGTTTAATACAGAAGAAGAGGTACTAAGAGAAGCTAAGAGGGTATCTGAGATTACACATGACCATATAGAGGGTATACAGAGTGCTCAGGCTGTAGCTATGTGTATATATCTAGCTAGAAACAAGAAGAGTAAGGAAGATATTAAGAAATATATTGAAAAGAGGTTTAGCTACGACCTAAGTAAAACAGTAGATACCATTAGGGATGAATATGTAAGGAGTGAATTAGCCATAGATACTATTCCTCAGAGTATTGTTTGTTTCTTAGATAGTAATAGTTTTGAAGATAGTATTAGGAATGCAATATCTCTAGGAGGAGATGCAGATACATTAGCTTGTATAACAGGTAGTATATCTGAAGCATATTATGGTTTAGATGAGGGGATGTGGAGTAGGGCTAAGGGGTATTTAACAGAGGAGATAAGGGAGGTGTTGGGAGAGAAAGAGGTGTAACATTGATTCTCCTGTGGTAAAATTCTAATTAGTAATTAATTAATACTTCGAAATATGAATAAAGATTTAATTAAACAGATTCTCCAGTTTAGAGATGATCGGGATTGGAAACAATTTCATACTCCAGAGAATTTAGCCAAATCATTGTCTATAGAATCAGGAGAGTTATTAGAATGTTTTCAATGGAGTTCCAAATATAATCATGAGGAAGTCTCCGAAGAACTTGCAGATATATTTATATATGGGGTTTTGATGGCAGATACCTTGGGAATTGATATCGAAGAAACAATGAAGAAAAAATTAGAAAAAAATGGAACAAAATACCCTGTTGAGAAAGCGAAAGGTAATAGTAATAAATATACTAAATTGTAAAGTGGTAATAAATTAGTGTACGAGATTCAAAAATATAACTATTCAAAAGCATCACTCAACGAGGTAAAGAAATACAGATTTGGTGAGAATTGGCCTGTGGTATATATCCTTGAAGATGGAAGAGAAGCATATATTGGAGAAGCTGGGAGTGCCTACAGAAGAGCGACCCAACATTTAGCAAATTTAGATAGAGTAAAGCTTAAGAACTTTTATATTATTGCTGATGATGAATATAATAAATCGGCAACTTTAGATATTGAGTCTTCCCTTATACGATATATGTCTGGTGACGGAAAATTCCTGTTACAAAATGGAAACTTTGGAATACAAGAAGCAGATTACTACGACAAAGAAAGGTATCAAGCGAAGTTTCAAATCATTTGGGAAGATCTAAAGAAAAGAAATCTTGTAAAGAACGATTTGGTTCAAATTGAAAATAGCGACCTGTTCAAATATTCCCCATACAAAGCACTAAGTGTTGATCAATTATCTGTTGTTGAAAATATCCTTGAGATTCTTAAATCAGAAGAACCTTCGAGTTTCCTTATTACCGGAGAACCAGGAACAGGTAAAACTATTGTTGCAACCTACCTTATGAAGTTACTTTCGAGTAAGAAATGGTCACAAGGAAGGAGAATTGGACTTGTGATACCGATGACATCCTTAAGAAAAACATTAAAAAGAGTTTTCAAATCTGTTAAGGGACTTAATCCAGGGATGATTCTTGGTCCAAATGATGTTGTAAAGCAGAATTATGATATTTTAATTGTAGATGAGGCTCATCGATTACAAAGAAGAATCAATTTGCCAAATTATAGAGACTTCGACAGAATTAATGCTCTTCTAGGTCTTGAGAAAAATGGTGGGACACAGTTGGACTGGATTATGAGGTCTTCTAAATCGCAAATACTTTTTTATGATGAACATCAGAGTGTCAAACCAGCAGATATAAGACCAAAAAATATGGAGAAATATAATTTTACGAAGCTTAAATTAACATCTCAGATGAGAGTCAAAGGTGGTGAGGATTACATTAAATATATCAGGGATGTACTTAATCAAGAGCAAAAAGAAAAACATTCTTTTGAAAATTATGATTTTAGGATATTTGAGAATGCAAAAGATATGTTTGATATTATACAAGAAAAAAATAAAAAACATGGATTATCTAGACTTCTTGCTGGTTATGCTTGGAAATGGCAAACAAAGGGCAATGAAACCGTAGATTACGATATTGAAATTGATGGTGTAAGATTAAAATGGAATAGTGTTACAGAAGATTGGGTAAATTCGCCAAATGCAGTTAATGAAGTAGGATGTATTCATACAATTCAAGGATATGATTTAAATTATGCAGGAGTGATAATTGGACCGGAGATATATTACGACGAGAAAACAAGGAAGATAACTGTTGATAAAAGAAAGTACTTAGATTTCAACGGAAGAAGGGCTATTTCAGACCCTCGAGAATTAGATATTTATATTAAAAATATATACAAGACTTTATTAACAAGAGGACTTTATGGAACATATGTATATGCTGTAGATGAGAATTTGAGAAAATATCTAAGTAAGTATATTGCAAGATAATTGACTGGACATACACGTCCAGAACAGTAAAGAAAAAAAGTGACGTCCCTCTGCATTCCAGCAGTGGGTACGTCACTATTAACATTATTCTAGCAAATTACTTAGTAAAGTCAATAATTTTACGTGATTTAAGAATTACTTTGAGTTGTTTAACACCTTTTGATAATTCAAATTCTTTCTTTAACCGGTTCAAAGCTTGCTCCTGATGTAATTTACTACTTCTGAGATCAAAAATAATATTGGGAGATTGTTTTAAAGCAGATTTAAAAGCATGAGGTATAGTGTATTTACTGTTTGCAGTTGGTCGTTTAATCTCCCAAAATAGTTTTTCCATTTTAATATCAGGTGTCTTTCGTTCAAAATTTGGTTGTATTAATTCAATATCAAAACCTTTACTCGTTAGAAATACTACTGTCGCATTTTCATGCTTTTCAAGAACAACACCATTGGCAATAATTGTACCTTGTTTTTTAGGCATTTGAGTTATGGAAATATTTAGGATTAGATGATATCAAGAATATGACAAAGCAAAAATAGTTGTTAAGATTTGTCTAGAATAATGGGTTAGATTTAAACAATTAGGGAATTTACAAATATAGTGGATAGATATTGTTACAACCTTGTATGTATGGCGGGACATGTGGGTCTGGAACCCATATCAAGATGAGAATGAGACAAAAGAGACAGTATAAGAAAGGTGTATAATCATAATATTATGAAATTACCGAAATTAAACAAAGGAGACAAAGTAGCTATTCTCTCTCCATCTTTTGCAGCACCTGGTCGTTGGCCACATGTGTATGAATTAGGATTGAAAAGAGTAAAGGAAGTTTTTGGGTTAGAGCCAGTAGAGTTCCCAGCTACTAAGAAGCTAGGGGCTAGTGGAGAGGAAAGGGCAGAGGATTTAATCTCTGCGTTTGAGGATAAATCCATAAAGGCTGTTATCGCTTCTTTAGGGGGTGATGATCAAGTAACATATATAAAGAATTTGCCTAAAGAACCTTTTATTAATAATCCAAAACCCTTCTTTGGATACAGTGATAATACACACTTTATAAATCATCTTTGGTTATGTGGTATACCTGCTTACTACGGAGGTTCCTTATTTACAGAGTTTGCTATGCAAGGCCATATGGATGATTTGACAATAAAGTATTTAAAATATGCTCTATTCAAAAATGGAGAGTATAAATTAGATCAGAGTGATAAGTACAATGACATAGGGCTTTCTTGGAATGATAGTAGCTTACTGAATAAGAGAAGAGTATATCAAGAGAATGAAGGATGGTATTGGGATGGAGAAAAAGATGGTGAAGGAATTTTGTGGGGAGGTTGTCTTGAATCTATAGATGAGCTTTTAAGACATAATGTAGAGATTCCAAGTTTAGAAGATTTTAAGAACGTTATTATGTATCTTGAAACCTCAGAAGAAATGCCTTCTCATAATTATGTTGCAAGGGTTTTAAGAGCATTGGGTGAGAGGGGAATATTGGGTAATATACAGGGTTTGTTGGTAGGTAGACCAAAAGCTTGGGAATTTGATAAACAGAATACAGATGAACAGAAAGATGAGTATAAGAGGGGACAGAGAGAAATAGTGTTAGAAACAGTTAGAAAATATAACAAAAATATTCCAGTTGTACAGAATATGGATTTTGGTCATACTGCTCCTCAAATATGTCTTCCATCTAGGGGAAATACAAGGGTATTATCTTCTGGGAAAAAGATATATTGTGAATTTTAACTGAAAAGTATTTCTTGTACCAAATCAACATTCTATCTTTGGAACAAGAGGTCTTAAAACCTCATCCTTTTTGACTCTTTTCATCTACCAGGCCTTACTTTTGAAACTTTCACTTTTTAGAGTCAAAATTACTCAATCCTCATAAGGGTTTTAAAATATAGTGCACGGGTCTACGGTAAAATTGTTATGTTGATGTGGATAAGTATTGTTATACAAAGCAAAAATGGATATAATCAGATAGATACTATAAGTCGTATCATGTTCTTTTAAAACCAAATATTCAGTCAGAGAGGAGATTGAAATGAAAATAATTTCGCAAGAAATTTTGTGTGATGACTTTTTCCTAATTTCTGATGATCAGAGGAATCTCATATTCTCTCCTCTTCGTAGGATTGTCTTTGAGGTTTTTGATCTCGGAATTAAAGAAATAAGAAAATGTCAAAAGGATGGAACGATCGAATCCTTACTTATGGAGAGAGCTGTACAGGAAAAGAAAGCTATGGTGAATCGAGTCGAAAGACCTTTTAAACCAATGCGACTTGTGCTCTCGTTAACTTCTGATTGTAATCTTCGTTGTATTTATTGCTATGCCGAAGCGGGAAAGCTACATAAAACCATGTCTTGGGAAACGGCAAAAAGTGCAATTGATGAAACAATGAGAAATTTACTTGAAGAACGAAAAGAGAAATTTCAACTAACTTTCCATGGTGGAGGAGAACCTTTTGTTGCCTTTAAACTTATGAAGAAGGCAGTTGAATATGTCAATTCTAAGTGGAAAGGTAAAAAGGATTTTTCTGTAGTTACCAATGGAACCTTAATAACATCAGAAATTGCAGATTGGTTAGCAGAAAAGGATTTCAGACTAACGGTCTCGATAGATGGGCCTGCAGAGATTCAAAATCGCCAAAGGCCAAAAGCAAATGGAGAGGGATCTTACGAAGATGCTATCTCCGGGGCTATGCTATTGAAGGAAAGAGGTTTGAAGTTTGGTATTCGATCGACAATAACCAATGCGAATGTCTACCATATGGAGGATCTTCTCAAAATAGCAAAAGATTTAGACTGTAGTCTGAAGCTTGAACCTTTTACCCCAGTGGGTAGAGGTGTCGATGAGGAAATTCTCTCTCAGGATGCTTACTTTAAGCAGTTTATGTTAGCTTCGAAGTTAGCAAAAGAGATGGGAGTCCCATTGAAATCAACCTATTCTTCTGGGCTTGATCCGAAGTGTATCTTTTGTGCAGGTGATGGAGAAATGTTTTGTGTTCTCCCTGATGGTAAGGTTTCGACCTGTTCAAGAGTAACTAAAGGGGATGATTTTCTTGCCAGTACATTTATTGTTGGGGAGATCAATGCTGATGGATTAAACATAAATCCAGAGAGAGTTGAAGAACTAAGGCATCTAAATGTCATGTTCTATGACCAATGCAGAGATTGTTTTGCAAAATGGTATTGCATGGGAGGATGTCATAATACACGACTATTGAATGATGGTGTGATGCCAGAGAACCATTGTGTTTTAGAAAAAGCATTTCTCTGGACCAACTTGATTAAAGCTGTTGGCTCTAATTGAAAGGAGGTGAGAATCATGGCTGAGCTGTTTGGTAATGTTGTAGTTCTAGCAGAAGCTGACACTACAGTTGCAAACTGCAATCCCGAATGTTTTGGCGATTGTCAAGACAATTGTGACTGCTACTGTGAAAGTTACTGCACAGACGATGATGACTGGGATTAGCATTTATGCTATCCTAATTGTATCCAACTAACCCTCTGGGGGTAAAAAACACTTTACTCCCAGAGGCAATTCTTTTAAAAATAATGAAAATATCTGTACAGACAAATAAAAATGTAATTTTCTTTGAAACTTTAATATCTTTTATTAGCAATGATAAAGATTTTCACCCATTAGGGCAGAAAGTAATAGAAGAGTTTAAAGATATAAAGAAGATTAAAGCTTTTGAAGTATTTCAAAAAAATGTAATAGAAAAGAAAATACCTTCTCATCCCTGGCAATATGTTTTCCTCTCTATTAATTTAAATGACGATCTTACTCCCAAATCATTATCACCAAGGGATGGCTTTGGCCCTAATAGAGAGAAATTATACACAGAGGATCTTTATCCGATTGTAAATAGAATAAATACTGAGAGTAATTTTGGAAGAAGATATTGTGAAAAAATACTTCCAGAATATGAAATTGTAACACAGGATATTCAAAAGCTTTTTGATAAAGAAAATCCTGGAGATGTTTTAGAAGAATTTTGGGGTAAAGAGTTAAAAGCTAACTTAGTGTTTATCCCCGATCCTCTACGTGTTGGAGGAGGAAGTGGAGTATCAAGAGGAAGAGATTTCTATTCTATTACTGGAACAGTGAAAACTGGAGGGGAGATAGAATTTAAAAATTCTCATATGATATCTAATCTTCTTCATGAGTACTCTCATTCATTTTTCAAGAATTATGTTTACAAAAATGAAGAGCTATTTAAGAAAAATGAAGAACTTTGCAATACTCTGTCAGGAAGAATAAAGAAAGATAAAGAGATATTTAAGAGTTATGGAACTTCCACAGTGTATTTTGAAGAGACATTTATTCGAGCAGTACAGATTCTCTTAAGTAGAAGATTCTTTGAGAAGGCAATGAACAAGGATATGGAAAGCAAGTCTTTAGAACTCTTAAGAAAGAGAAAAGAGGAAGGTTTTCTTTATATAGAGGAGTTCTATAACAAATTAGAGGATAGTAAAGATCCCATGGCTTCCTATATGCATGTTTTGGAAGATATTATGAAGAATTTATAATATTGGTTTATCCACAAAATATAGTTAACAGAAACGAGAATGGAACGGAGCGTGAAATTTGGGTATATGGAAATTGTTGTGTTACAAGGGGGTTCTTACTTCGAACGGAAGGGGTTATTAAATGGAGCTTTTTCAAAGTTTTTTATACACTAGGCCATATTTCTGAAAACTTAGTTTTTCGACCTCGAAATAATCAAGCTTTAACAACCTTTCTAATGGGTAGTGCACAGGTCTTGAAGCAACCTTGAAAGAATGGCGGGACATACGGGTCTGGACCCTATCTTCCCAACTAGATGATACCAAAAATGAGACAAAAGAGACACCTAAAAAAGAAGATTAAAATGTCTTATTCTAGCCATAGGATCCCATAAGAGTCTCCACCATTCCACCACATAAGCCAAATTTCGCAAAAGTATTTCTCATAGAAATGATCTGGTCTAAAAGGTTGATATTCTGCTTGCAAACCTCATTCTCATCAAATGATTTAGAAGCTTAAGAAGGGGAAAAATTATAAAACAAAAAGTGGTGCCACTCTGCATTCCAGCAGTGGGTACACCACTATTGCTATCATCTTAACAAATCCCTTTATCTATGCAAACCCGTGCCAATATCTAATAGCTTACACAACACTTCCCATCCTTTATAGTTCCCTGACTAGACATCTGACAGAACAGCTGATAGCTAGCAGAACCTTTAGCATAACAACTCTCTGAGCTGCTACTACTACCTGTAGAAGATGAACCACTTGAGGAGGAATAGTTATCATCATCATCTTGCATCTCTTCCCATTTCCTATTCTCTTCTGCTTTCATTTCTTCAACCTTTGAAACTGTCTTTGCATACACATCTTCTGTATGTTCATATACAAAGGCTTTCAATGTATCTGTAGTAAAACTACTGAAATTACCAAATCCATATTTTTCAGACCAAGCTTTTTGGTTAGTAAGAAAATCTGCTCTTCCCACCATATCCAAAGTATCAGTTACCAAAGAAATAGCTTCTGTTTGAAAAGTTGTAAGAGAAAGGAAACCATAGTATATGTTTGTATTATCATTGCTATCCATTGATTCTAGTATCTCTGTACTTCCAGTTTTTCTAATATTCCCAGAACCATCATAGAGGAAGAATCCACCAGCATAGTTGCCCTCATCAAGATCATACTGAGGGAATGATCCCTCTGTAAATCCCATTTCCGCATAGAGTTCTGTTCCAGTAGCTGTAAATATACGGGAAAGAAGTGGAAGTTCAACTGTAAATATATGGCTATCTTCTTGAGGAGATATTCTGTAATATGCAAGGCTATTCATCTGAACAATCCTTGTTTCTTTCTCATATATATTCACCTGTATAGTGGGAAAACTATTTGAGCTTAGTGATATGACAGAGTTGTCTGGTAATACAAGATATGCTGTTAGTGTATCTTGTGTTTCTGTTGGATCTACAGTGTGTGACAGGGTTAAAATACAATGATTCTTTACTTCTATTGGGGTGGATCCTAAAACATATGTACTTTCTTCCGTCTCCTTGTCCTCATATTCACATTCCTCTGTTAAATCTATTGAGTATGGTTCTGTTCCCCATGGATTGTCTGCTATCTCTCCATATACAAGTATTTTTGGATCTGTTTCTGTTGAATATGCTTTTTGCCACGAACTAGATTCTGCTTTCTCAGATTCTGCATATCCTTCTCCTGTATTTCCTTGAATATTGGTTTGTTGAGTATTACTTCCGTCTTTTGGATTTTTAAATATGATATATGTAACTACAGATGCTATTAATAATAAGAGTCCTGCAGATACTAGAATGATTTGTTTTTTTGTAAGGTGTAGTTTTGGAAGAACGAGTTTCTTCATGGCCAAATTATTAAAAATTAATCTTCTTTATGGATTTACCCAATCGTTAAAACCGCTAGGTAAACATTTCTTAGGAATTGCTCCTTCTCCTGTTCCTGTACACACCAACCCTCCAGAGCTTGTACAATATTTATCCTTGTTTTTAACAATCTTGTACTGACATTGCACATATCCAGGTTTCCCCTTATTTAAAGTACCAGCACTTTCTACGTAACAAGAAAGAATTTTAATATCGTTCATCATACTACAATCTCCCGATGCTGATGTGGAGCTACTACTAGATGTTCTTGTACTAGGACATATTCCTGAATTGTGATAGGTATCACAATATATTTTTTGTTCTGTGGCTTCATTACTATTTGCATAATCTTGCTCTACAATGGGCTTGAGGTATTGTGTAATATATTTAAGAACACTATCAAAATTGAAAGTATCTTCAGTAAAAGCAGTTGCAGAAACAAGACCAAGATATGTTGGATCTGCTATTAATCTATCGTATAGGTCAAAGAAATATTTTCTTGGGAATTCGTAGTCAGATGGTACATCTCCAGTCCCCATATCAACTTCATCTGCTGTAACAGGACAATCCTCATCTGTAGGGTAGCAACATTCTTGATCTTCAGGAATACATTTGTTTGCACAGAACTTATACCCATCTTCACAGTCATAACTCCCTTTATCAAACAGAGAGAAGCTACTCGCATTAGGATCATTGTAACAACAGTATTGGGAACTGTCTCCTGAGAAAAGATTCGCCTTACATGTACCAGTAGGGTTCTCCTGACATTGGAGGGGTGATAGGCAGTAGCTGTTTGAATCACAACATATACCGTTGGCTGGAATACAACTATTACCACATGCCTTTAGTGCTGGTGGGCAAGCTAAAACATTGAAATATGGTAATTGGGCATATTGTCCTTGTGTAATCGTGGTATTGTAAACTTTTACACTTCCTTTGATAACAGTAGTAACGACACCATCAGTCTCATCACTAGATGTGTAGAACTCTGTCCCAGTGGCTTCTGCAGTGTTATCTCCAATCTCAACAACATATTTTTTATTAAAGTTTGGTGCTAGGCTATGCCATAGTATTGATTCTTGATTGGTTACACTTTGTATTATGGTAATTTGCTCATCTGTTGAGATGATTTGGAATGTGAGGTCGCTAGTATCAAATGAATCGGTTCTTTTTTGGTGAACTGAAGCTGCAATGAGTGTCCCTCCTGGGAGTATTACATTGCAATATGTACTGTCTTTAATTTTTATTAGGCATCTGTTTTCTAGGATGACTGAATCTCCTTCAAAATTATGCCATTTTCCATCACCACATTTGTATTGTGTTTTGTAACATTCTCCACTTGTACTGTCTCCATATGCTGTTACCTTATTTCTGAAAAAGTAATTATCACCATCATATCCATCTCCTGGTACTAGATCAGAGACTATTTTGGTTAATGCAAATTTTGGTTCAGTATCTTCTTCATCAAATTGTACCCAGAGGGGTTGTCGTAGTGTGTTTTGAATATAGGTTCGGTTAATTAGAGATATTGAATATATGATGCCTACAATCGCTGCTACCACAAAGCAAGCAGAGAGTATGTGGTTACCGGTAATCTTTATTCTCGGAACTTTCATAGGAGAGAGTATGCAAAGTTATTAATCAATGTAACATTAGTAATTTGCGAAGTCAAAGGGGAAGAAAAGTATTGAAAGAAATTGGAAAAACGGGACATACGAGTCTGGAACCCATATATCGTAATTTTGACATCACTAATAACGAGTGATAAACTTATTAATAATCTGTATTTTTCACTAAATGAAGAATCCTTTCTCCAAACTTTTTGAGTTAAAACTCGAAAAAAGGCAAATAATAATTATTAGTATTATTATTGCAGCTTTAATAATTATTCCTTTGACGATATATTTTATATTGCGAGGAAAGGATTCATCCACACTTATTAATAACAACGCAGAAAATACATTTCAAGAAGGTTATGCAGATGATTCTGAATCAGCATTAACCACATTAGCTCAACCATATGATACTGAAGATAGCGATCCTACCTATGATCTTTATGCAGAAGTAGGTACTTTTAGTGAGGATGCTACTCACAGTACTGTACAGACAAGTTCTGACTTTAGCTCAGATCCCGAAGAATGTAGTACTTCTGAAGAGGGAAGTTGTATAGATTTAGGAAGAGAGAAGACTGTTATGCCTAACCATTCCACAGTCAATCTTATTGTCTGGGGATCATATGCTACAGAATGGAGCGATGAAGGTCTTCCAGGTGCAAGGGTAGGTCTTAAGGCCTATGCTGTCTTACCTGATGTATCTATGGCAAGTATATACAGTGATACCAAAGTTCAATTCAATTTCTATGACAAAGAGACAAGGATTGTACAAATGGAAGGAGAAGTATATTACCGTGTAAAGCCTCAGGAAGATGGACATGTATTTACAGTACAGGCAGGGGACAGGTTGATCGAACTTAATGATACAGAGGCATATATCCAAGTTGAAATTGATAACGATGAAATGATGGCAAAATATGAAGAGCGAGGAAAGTTTGAGTTTGATTCTGATTATGTTAACGACCCTTACATTACTCAAGAGGAATATATCCGGAGATCAGAAGAGATAGAAAAGAAGATGGAGGAATATAATAGAGAGTCAGAAGAATATAGTAAGAATATCTATGCTGTTAAAGTTTATACAACATCTGGTAGTGCAAAAATGTATTCCAGATCAGATAGGAATACGGTTTTGTATGAATTGACAGGGGATAATCCATTTACAATATTCAAATATAGGGAGTATGACAGAATGAATGCATATGAAGCAAAACAGGAGGAGATAGATGAATGGAAAGAAATTTTAGCGACAGGTTATGAATCAACAGAGTTTATGGCTAATCTTACTTTTTCTATGTCCAATTATGGTATGGGAAATTTTGCAGAAGTATCCTCAGAAGATCTTGTAAATATGCTTCAGATAAATATTGATGCTATTGAGCCACAAGCTAGAAAGACGACTGCATGGTTTAAGGCTGATATGGAGAATTTCCTTAGTGATTGGAATGAATTTATATCTAAAACTTCATGTAAACCAGGATGGTATCAAGCAACATCAGATAAATGTTGTCCCGATGGGTATAGATGGGATTCTTCTAGGCAATCATGTACAAAGACCACTTATACATATTACTGTGAGGATGGGTATACTCTTGGATCAGATAACATGTGTCATAAATCAGGATCGACGAGTGAGTCTCTTAAACCGACAGTCGGAAATACTCCTGCTTTTAGCTCAGGAGATTGTCCTCCGGCAGGTGATATTGTCATAAC
>Ga0209200_1000447_pt1 | contig 47064 bp, 62 predicted proteins | sample AD_UKC033_MetaG_FD_184406 | JGI IMG/M metagenome (GOLD analysis project Ga0209200, IMG submission 184406) | Active sludge microbial communities of municipal wastewater-treating anaerobic digesters from USA - AD_UKC033_MetaG (SPAdes) (version 2) | ecosystem: Engineered > Bioreactor > Anaerobic >... | reverse complement strand
GATAGAGGACAACGAGTTTTCGCTAACAATCTTGTCCTGGATACTCAGCCAGGTCTCGGTGAACTTCTGTGCGGCTACGGCCCGCTCCTGCTCCGTAAAGAAGGCATTGTCCAGCATCCCAACGCCACTCTTCACAGTATCAGCAACCGTATCCACGGCCTTGGTTGTACCGAAGATGTTCCAGAAGCCCATTAGATATCATCCTCAAGCGTACATCCATCTGCGGCCAGCCGACAGCCCGGAGGGATCGGAAGCCACGGGTTTCGTGCCTTTGAAACAACGTTCCACTTTGCGGGAAGACGCTTAACGCTATGGTATGTGAACGTGCCTTCCTGGGGTGCCTTGTTGCATCGGGCCATGTTTTCCCTATCCTTGTCAGACCACGGTTCGATCCGGGCGATGCTGGTAGCGTTGGAAGACTCCCATATACTGTACCATTCACCGAATCCAGTCTCGTCTTCGATCCAGGCAAGAATCTTGACACGGGCATCTGCAACGACAGGCGGGTTGTCCTCGTTGTTGGGAATGACAGGGATGCGATCCGGCTTTTCATAGGGAACGGACTGCCACTTGCCGTCCTTGTATATCGAGTCTCCAAAGGGGGATTTCTTGATTGTCCCTTCTGCTGGATTGCCGAGAAGCTCGTCCAATTTCTTGTCCATCAATTCCAGCTTGTGCATAATATTTATTAGTTCCATTGTGTCCTCCTATGCCGTTTTGCTGTCCGCCGTTTTGCTGTCGATTGCATAAGGTTTTGTGTACGCCATGTTGTGCTTCTCCTACTTTACAGAGGCAAGCAGTCGTTTCACCATTGCCTTGATGTCGGCAATGTCGGTCACGATGGTTGCCAGTTGTTCCGAAACCGTTACGGGGGGCGGCCCCGGTTTTTCCCGTGCGGGAGGGGTAAACTTTTTTCCGTCCCATGTCGCCCCGAGAATTACTGCCGTTTCGAGGGTCGCTTCATCAACCGGAACATGATCGGCTTTGACAATGTTCCCGGAAAGCCTGCTGATTCCAACAACCTTTCCGTCTTTAATTACGGCATAAGTAGGCATAAGTTCCCTTTCTTACAGGTCATACTCGATAACCGTCCACCTTCCGATAAAGACGTTTTCTCTTGTGCTTCCAGGTCCGTTGTAAAGCCGAAGATTCGTTGCTGACGTAACTGCACCCCTGACAAAGTAGCTGTAAGTGTCTAACGAGTCTGCAAGAACGGTATTTTTGTTGCTCATAGACTCGCACAAAACAACACAGTTTGCCGGGACAACGCTCGAAATAGTAACGTTGATCTGCCCGGACGACCCCGAGGAGTTTATGTAGCCTGTCTGAATCGACTTGATTCTGCCCGTTTTTGTCCGCAAAAAGATGTCGGCCCTGGCGTACTCGATAACCCACCATTGGGCGGACATATGGCCGTACCAATTATCTTCGGTACAACTGATCCGCAGATTTGTTGCAGAGGTTAGCCGCCCATAAACCATCCACGCGGGTCCGCCTTCCCCGCGCTGACCGCTCCCGTACCCCGTGCCGCATCCTCCGTACACGATCACATGACAGTAATCAGGATTAACTGCGGCAATCGTTACGTCAGCATATCGCCTATCTTCACCGGAGCCGCTTGAAACGGATGCCGACAAATAGCCAGACTGAATGGACTTGACAACAAACCCTTGCGGAATTTTCAGCATGGGAACCCCTTACGACCTGTCAACACCAGAGGCAGAGAACACCACTTCCGCGTGACTTGCCCGGACCATGAGGGATTCTGTTTCCGCCATTGCATACCCAGGCTTCAGGGTGATAGTGGCGTTCGGCTCTATCGGAACATCGTAAAACTTGTAATCCTTCGCAGACACGCCGGAAATTGCACCAAGAACCACAGCAATGCGGAAAGTGCGCTGTGTTGACCCCGTGTTACAGATGGTCAATTCGGAAACAATATATTCGTGACCGGAAGGAACCTGGAACAAAGAAGTGTTCGTGTCTGCCGTAACGGTTGTTGCCCCGAGGCGTTTAAGCGCGTCTGCCATGTTGTTTTCCTATGCAAACAAAAGGATTTCGGAAAGACCGGCTCCGGCGGCCACTTCGCCCCATTTAACCCCGGTCTCTTCGGTTGAATCGACAAGCAATACTTGACCGTTGGAACCTACGGCCAACCTTACGGGCGTACCGGATGCAGTAAAAAGGATCAGGTCTCCCTTGGCCGTTCCGATGCTCTTTGCGATTTGAGCCTCATTTGTTACATTGCCGAGGCCGACATCAGACTTGGAAACAGCGTGAGGATTGCCGGAGGTAACCCCGGAGTGCGTATAAGCCGCCTTTGCCTGGGCCGCTGTGACCTCGTTGGCTCCGCCTTTATCCAGGTAGGTGTCCTCGTCTTTTTCGTGCTTCTTGCTGATAGCATCCGCTATATCTGTATCCGTGCCTACGACCGTCGCCACTTGCTGCAACGTCGCCTTTTTTGAAACAGGAGTTCCGCTCGGATCAACTACGGCCTCAATCAAATCTGTCAGCGCCAAAGAAGCTGCGGCATCATAGTCTGTAATCTTCTTATCTGCCATTGGCTATGCACCTACGTTCAAAATTTGAAGGTAGCGGATCAAACATCAACTGCACTCTGCTGCGTCTTCACTTCCATAGCCCTCTGCTTGATCCTATCAATGTCCTCTGAGGTGAGGTGTGCAGAGAGAATCTCCTGCCGTCTGACTGCCCCATGGCCTCCACGATCGAGGAGATCCTGGGCCACCTTCACCCTAGTGCTTGTCATAGCAGTGTCATCCTCGAGCACATCTTCGAGATAGTCAACTGCCTTCACCTGCAGAGTCTGGATCTTCTTCGCCACATCCACAGTATCCAGGTCCCGTGCAGACTGCATCTCATCCAACCTGATGCGCGCCACAGGACTATTGATAATATTAGACACCATCACAGGCGTCATGCCGACGATCTCTGCGATCCTCTTATTCTTCAGGCCCAGCAGCTTCAACCTCATAATCTCATGATGATGCTGCCAGACTTGCTGGATATTATATACTCTATTCCCTGAAGGCACTCCCATTACATCTTCTCCTTCTTCATTCGCATAGCCCGACGTACTTTCTCCTGCACGTCTTTACGAAGCTTTTTCTGATACCAGCTAGGATACTGCCCAGTCCTCATCATGTCAGCCAACTCCTGATACCTCCCAGGAGCATCTACACGAGCAGCTTTACTATCCAACATCCCCAGGGCGGTTCCCTCAAAGTCGCCTCGCCTAAGCGCTCTGAGAGTGTTGGTGAACCCCAAGAAACCTTGCGTCCCCAAGTTGTATACCATCGACTCCAGCGCCACCTGCCTCGCACGGTTCAACTTAGGATACACATCCGGAAGATGTCTCCTCACAGCTTCCTGCGCCTCCATAGCCCTTCTCGTCAACTCAACCGCAGCTACATCCTCCGCGATTCCTTCTGCTTTGTAGCGCTCCTGCTCCTCTGGTGGAAACATCTCGAGGTTCGTCCCATAGCCTATGGACCACTGCTTCTTATCCCAATAAGGCTTCTCGCTAAACCCTTCTTGCTTCTTCAATATATCCACCAGCCTATTCATAAAATACACCTCTCCTCTTATATTCCCATGATGACAGATATTTCCGCAGTTGTCAACCCCTAAAATTCCCATATCGTCCTCTGCTACAGGCCTCGTCTGCTACGTTCAAATTTTGAACATAGTGGACTTCGTCCACCTTGGGGTAAATGCAGAAAGTTCTGGGATTTGATATACTTCAATTGTGCATGAGTGCCTTATATGGGCGCGCGCGGGGGCGTTACCCCCTCGTGGCTTCGTCAAGCGCCCATGCCATACGGCCTTTTTGACAAAATGAACTTTTTATGATACAATGTAATCATGGTTCTTTGACATAGTGCAGTGCCAGCGGGCGGAGGGTGCGTTGACAAGTATGTGCGCACGCGTCCAACTTAGTGGCCTGCATCTGCGGTGATGCCCTGCTCCGGGAGTGCCTCCAGATATGCACAGGAGGTGCTACAATGGAACAAGCAATCAACTGGACTGCGCTTCTGACGCAGAAACTCACGGGCGTCGTGTCTATGGTGGAGTATTCCGCTTCGGTCGATATGGAAGCGAAGAGAGCGGGAAAGTCCGTGTCCGGCAAAACTTTGCTGGACTACAGCGACGTCACACTCATGGACCTGATCGACCTCTCGAAATACGAGATCAAGGTCAACCAACTCCAGAAAGATGCTCGGGAGGACGGTGCTATCAAAACAAAGCACATTGTCCGCCAGAAAGGGAGAAAGAGGACTGCGAAGCAACTCAGTAAAGAGCAACTGCTCAAGAAAGCAGACGCCCTTCCGCAGGAGGACCTGAAGGCCATTATTGAGGCCCTTCAGGCGAAATTGGAGCAGACGGAAGAATAACTCAAACCGGAGGCACTTCCGGGAGAGGGCATCACTACTATGGTGGGCCACCTATACAGGAGGTGAACTATGGCCGAGCACGAGTATGAGTGGAGAGTAACTATGTGGAACGATACTAAAAGCGGTCCCTTCTTTCATGCTGTGATAGCATGGTTAGTCAAGTCCTTTCCGCTATGTAGGGACTCAGGACTACACATCATTACAGGCGAGGAGTATGAGAAGATGGTCGCTGAAGGCAAGATCGCTCCTGCTACTGTCGAGTGCCTCAAGATCAAACCAGGTAAAGAAGGCGCTATCTCACGCTCTTACTTCACAAAGTATTCAAGTACATGGGAGAAAGTTTCTTGTGCGTATACTGACTTCTTCGCAGGCTGGCAGGCTCGAGGTGATTTGAAGTAACAAACTTCGTGGCCCATCATAGTAGGGGCATCACCACTCACGGCCTCAGACCCTTCGTTCAAAATTTGACGATAGCGCACGACGGAGGTGACTTTATGGTATGCATCTTGGAGAAGCGAGATAGCACAGGGACATGGAAACGCGTGGGTAAGCCGCTCTATAAGAGCGTCCAGAGCGCGAAAGACCATGCTCGATGGATAGGACTTACAGAGCGTGAAGTTAGAGTGATATCTACTACACGCCGTATAGTTGTGATGAGGCGTAGTTAGGCGTATGGAAAGGGGTTTGGGGCCATTTTCAGGGGTGTAACAACGTAACATGTAGGGCTGTAGGCCTGTAGGGGGGGGGTGCCGCGCACGGTTTGGCCCTGGTCATCCACTATATATCTAGTGTTCTTAAAAAATAATTAGAATATTATATATAAAGTAAGAGAGATAGAGTAAGAGGGAGTGTGAGGAGGGGTTCGGGGTGTGCAGGGGGGTGGGCATACAGGCCTACAGGCCTACATGTTACGGTGTAGGGTCGAAATATTATTTCACACCTACTTGACAACTGGGCGAAGGTGTGGTATAATATAATCAGGCGTGAGGAGGACGTCAGGTATGAAAGTGTGGATCGCAGTCAGGAGAGTATGTGGCCCTGCGCCATTTGTAGTAGTGCTTGGAGTATACTCTACATATGGGAAAGCAGAGCAAAGAATAAGGCGAGATAATAAATATCTAGCCAAGGAAGAATTAGTAGCAGCCTGGCGCTTGATAGATGCCCAGGTGGAGCATGTTATCTATGCGTGTGAAGTAGACGTAGACGCGGACAGGAATGTGTGAGGAGGTGACATGATGGAGAAGCAGGTGGTCGTATTCACTAAGGCGGTTCCGAAGAAGCATAGTGTATGCTATCAGACGGACGAAGAAGGTGTGGCCGTGAAGTCGGTTTACATCATGAGAAAAGCACTAGGCAAGCCAGTGCCGACGAAGATTAAGGTGACCATTGAGGAGGTGTGAAGAGCTACGAGGCGGAGCCGAGTATTCGCACATCTTCAGCACGGGTAATGCAGGCTGTATACGCTATATGCGTTGGGTGTGTATAGTATATATAGCCTGCCACTACCTTCAAAATTTGAACGGAGGTGACACGATGACAACTGGAGCAATGCCAATCTCGGAGGCCTTGGAGACTATCTTGGCCGATGAGAAGGCACACAAGACAAGTTTGAATTACGCCATCAACTACACAAGACAGGCCCGGATCATGCTTAACCATGGAGAGTATGAGGCCTTTCGGACTCAGTTGCTGTATGTGCTAAGCAACATCACACACTGGCGACATCCGAAGGCGAAGGAAGTGCGCCAGGCGATACGGGCGTACTTGAAAGAGCATAAAGTATAGAAGAGGTACTATAATGGACTACAAAGAAAACATAGACCAAATCATCAGTGCATTGCAGGAGCGCACAGACATGCTTCGAGAGAAGTTGGAGCGCCTCGAAGCACGCAATATGAGCGAGTGTTGCTTCTGCAGACGCTCTGTGGAGGAGAACGACGAACTACGTTTCATCAAAGGTGAGGGTGTGGTGATCTGTGAGGACTGCGTAGCACTCTGCACCCACCTTCTGAGCGAGGAGGAGCGTGATGACTGAGGATGAGAAACTGGAACTCGGGATTCAAGACGCTAAGAAGAGCGTCGAAGCACTTATCGCTGATATAGATACGGCGAAGAGCGAGACGCACTATCAAATCTACTCAACCCTCGTCTTCGCTGCAGACCTCCTTGACGAGGCCAACCAGACTATAGCCATCCTACTCGACCAGAGAGGTGTGAGATGAAGGACATCATAAACTTCAACAGCCAAACTGGTGAGGAATGGAGCCAGGATGTAGAGGAGTTCATCGACAGGCTCCAAATCCTCATAGACACAATCAACTGGGAGCATCCGCCTCTTGGTGCTATCATGGACGAGGCTATCCGAGCACGAGACGCTTTGAAAGACCTCAATGAGGAGATCCTCTATCAATTGCAAGAGGCAGAAAGGAGAGCAAAGTAGATGGCAACGATAGTCCTTGAAGGACGCATAGATCCAAAGGACTTTGCTTCCATCCTCTATGCCTATACCGAGCAGGGCGTGGTGTTTAGTAATAAGAGCGAAGCCTTGAGGCAAATGCTTCACGACTTCGCCCTTACCCTGCGCCAAGCTGGAGCGAAGAAGTTCAACAGCGACGAAGAAGCGATGAACTATCTCCTCTCCATAGGCATGGGCGTGAAGCCAAGCAAGTCCATTTCCAAAGCGCTTGAGGGCGTGAAGCCTCATGTGGCCCCACCTGAGGAGCCTCTCGACTTAACGCCCGACGAGTTGGAAAATTTATTTTCAGACCTTCTTGACAAAGACCACAAGTTGTGATACAATATAATCATACATGAGGAGGTGGCAAGAATGACGAACTACGACGAATCACAGGAAACCACACTACAGCGCATTGCTCGTATACTGCAATGCACAGAGGATGATGCGAAAGAAGCTATGATCCGCTATGGCCTCATTCAGCAGAAACCTCCACGAAAGAAGGCTGAAGTCAAAGTACTTCGCACCCACGAGTATACCAAAGTGCACAAAACCTACCACTGTGTGCATTGTGGCTTCATGTGGGGAGCAACTTTCAGCCTCGCCAAAGGTGAGAGCACGAACACCTTCGGCCAAAGCCCTAACAAAGCGTCTGTCCACATGGCAACTGGACAAGAGGAGATGCACTTGGACACCTACGTCTCCAACTGCTCAAACTGCAAGCGCTTCATCCAAACTTTGAGCCGAGACGAACTGGAGGATCGCTACTTGGCTCTGCTCAGTACTTGCGCAGATGCTGTGAAGCGGATCTTCACCACGGCGGTGCCTCGATGAGAGCACTTCCTTACATCGCCCTAGCTATGGCTCTTTGGTTCTTGCTGATGATGAAGTAGCTGTAATCCCGGTAATTTTAGGGGTTGACAACTACAATCCACTTATGCGACAATGTTTCATACGTCACAAGTGATCCATCCCATGAGGGAGGAAATAAAGGAAGGAGGACAAAACTATGTCCGAGGAAACTAATGATTACAAAGAAGAAAAAGGCGGAGTGACCACGATCGAGGCTACCGATCCGAAAAGCGAGCGCAGCGTGTCTGTGGTCTACGACTTCGGCAGCACCTCCGCTGAGGCCGTCGAGAAGTTCGGCGACAAGGTCGTGCTCTCGAACTTCATCGGCAAGTCCGTGATCACAGCCCAGGCGATCATCCGCCGGGCTATCCGGGCCGGCAAGACTGATGAAGAAATCAAGGAGATCTTCACCACCTGGAAACCTGGAGTTGCGATCGAACGCAGCTTCGATCCGCTCAGCGCCACGCTGAACAAGTTCGACACCATGACGCCTGAGGAACAGCAGAAGTTCCTGGCGGACCTCAAGTCCAAACTGAAGTAGCCTACCTCCTCTAGGCTTGGGGAGGGAGGGATTGCCACCCTCCTTCCCCTTCTTCTAAAGCCTCTGCTCTTGCCCCTCCTTGAGGAGCTCCCCCCATCGCTCCTTTTAGTGAGAGCAGGGGCTTTAAAAGACCACTATAAATATGGAATTTGGGAGGTTTTATGGCGACTAGGAGAGGCATACAACTGGCGTACCCCTACGAGGAGAAACGCTTCAAAAGGTGGCAGAGCATTGGAATTATCCAACCTAAGCTAGATGGCGAACGCTGTAGAGCCATCATAGACGGCCAAAGCGTCTCTCTGTTGAGCAGTTCCGAAGAGCTTATCATGTCTGTGCCTCATATCAATGACCACCTTCGGAGCCTCTTTGCAGGACGCCAAATGGAGTTGGATGGAGAACTTTACATCCACCACAAGCCTTTGCAGGAGATCCATAGCATAGTATCTCGCAAGCGTAACCTCCATGAGGACGCAGATACCGTACAATACTGGGTGTTCGACGTAGTCACCTCCGAGCCACAGGTGCAGAGGATGCGGAGAGTAGAACTGCTCCCTACCTCCGACATCCTCAAGCCTGTGCCTAGCTGGTTTGTCCACTCCACGGAAGAGGTGATGATGTACTACGAACGCTTCCTTGCTTCCGACTACGAGGGCTTCATCCTGAGGCACCCACTTTCCAGCTATGTGCGTAAGCGGAGCACGTTGATGATGAAGTTCAAACCCTGGCAGTCGGATATATACACTATCCTCGACGTCCAAGAAGAGATCTCCAAAGACGGCATCCCGAAGGGCTCTCTTGGTGCACTGATTCTTGATAGTGACATTGAGGGCCAGACTTTTAAAGTCGGCAGTGGGTTTACAGAAGAAGAACGGCGAGAACTCTGGAAGATCCGCTCCACACTTCCTGGATGCCTGTGCAAGGTAAACTATCAAAGGCTTACAAATGCGAAGATCCCAACACATCCTTATTTCTCCCACGAGATCTTCACCCCAGACGCTCAGCCACTTAAGTACTAAACGCCACTCAGTGGCGATATGGAGGTGCTATATGCATCAAGAAGATGAAATTCCTAGCATCAACGGCCAAGGTATCCAGATCCTGAAGGAGTTTGGAGAAACTGTGGACGAGTCTGAAGCTTGTGAGGACGTAGTGAGTGCCTTAGGCAACGCACTGCTTGAGATGGGCACTACGTATGACCCCATGCCTAGGCATATCGTAAAGAAGACTCAGACCAACGCTGCGGAGCAGAAGAAGCACATCATCTCACACCTCGTATCCAAAGGCGTGGATCCTCAAGTTGTAGGCGAACTTGATGGCCTTATGGAGCACATGATTGAGGCCCTCTCTCTCAGCTCTTTCAATCCCATCACCTTCGCCTTTATCGTCCAGGCTATAAACGCCATAGCCTCTGGCCCAGTATCTATGTTCATCGCATCTTCTGAGTTAAAGAGGATCAACGCTCCTTGCGACTGTCCCGAGTGCGTAGAGAAAGAGCTGCACGAGAACGTTAACTACCTTCAAATTTTGAACGGAGGTGTCGTGTTACATAACTTGATCCCATTGGGCAAGTACTCGCTGGCACTCCGACCCCCGGAGTGTTTAACACAATATAGTAACTCGACACCTCCTTCTATTGAGGACTTTATGGGAGACACTAAAGAAGAAATAGCAGCCCGAGAGGCTTACGTTCGAAAGCACTGGAGGGAGAAGGACAGAATCATTGCCGAAACTCTTGGCCTCCACATCTCCAGCGTGCAACTAATCAGACGTCGCCTTGGGCTACACAAGCGTGAATCTGCGCCCAAGACCCACTACGAACGCTCTGAGCGACGCTACGACGTCCCATACAAGGAGCTTGCTCAGGAGTTTGCTAAACTCTGCAACTACGATCAGAAGGTGATGCGTTACTTCGTATCTCGTAGTACTAAGGCTCGCAGAGAAATGTTGCAGAAGGAGGATATATGAAGGTAGCATATATCAGTGGACCTTATAGTGGCCCCACTATCTTCCACCGCGCTTGGAATATATACTCCGCCAGGAGGACAGCGAAGAAGTACTGGAAAATGGGCTATGCCGTTATCTGCCCTCACTCCAACACTGCATTCTTCGACAAGGTTATGCCCTACGAGACTTTCATCCGTGGAGACATTGAAATCCTAAGGCGAGCGGATGTAGTGATCTTCCAAGGCAACTGGGCGTCCTCATTCGGCTCGCATGAGGAATTAGAAGGAGCGATAAAGTATGGGAAGAAAATCTACTTCGAATCCGACCGAGCATGGGGAGAAACACTTGTTCGTCGGCTCGCTAAACTGGCATGGGGAGATACACAAACTATACTCTCACGCTTACTCGGAGACCCAAGCCCTGAGGTACATGATGTCCCAGCTATCCACCAAAGTAGGGTTCTCGACGAGCTACGTCACACAGTACTTTCGGCGCAGACCTCAGGCGTGGGAAGTGAGGAAGGAGGAAACTAACGATGTTAGCAGAAACAAACGGCTACCCAGTACCGTATCACCCAACTTGGGAGATCATTGATAGTAGTAAACTCCAGGACTACATCACATGTCCTCGGCTGTTCTTCTACAAATACGTCCTCGGTTGGGATAAAGACGAGTTGAACAACCATCTCATCTTCGGGGAGGCGTGGCATGCAGCTATGGAGCACCTGCTTCTTCACGGCTACACAGAAGACAGCATCATAGGCGCATATCAAGCCTTCATAGACATCTATAGACCTAACTTCCCTGAAGGCACCGATGAGCTGCTCTTCCCTAAAGTTCCTTCCCGTGCACTCGAGGCCCTCATCTTATACTGCATGGAGTGGGAGCAGAGAGATAGGGCGCAAGAAGTCCTATACACCGAAATCAGTGGCACCGTCGCAGTTATGGAGAACGTCCCACTTCACTTCCGTATGGACTCGATCCTGCGTGTAGATGGAAAAATCCGTAGCAGGGAGCACAAAACTGGCTCTCGCCTTGATAGGACGTGGGAAACTCAGTGGTCTTTGAAGACACAGGTCGGCACTTATACCCACGTCCTCTACTGCCTGTATCCTCCCGATGAGATCTATGGCATTGAGATCAACGGGGCGATCTTTACGAAGAAAAACACTCGCTTCCCTCGCATACCTATTCGCAAACAGCGTGAGGCGATGCAGGTATGGTGGTGGAACACTAAAGAATGGGCGTCTCGAATGCTCCAAGACTACGAGCGCCTCCACGAGTCGAAGCGTGAAGATGGTATCCTCATGGCCTTCCCAATGGCCACAGAATCATGCACAAAGTACTTCGGCTGTCCCTTTATGGACTACTGCTCCGCATGGCCTAACCCTTTGCAGTACGCCGAGGAACCTCCGATTGGCTACGCCGTGAGGTGGTGGGACCCGAGTGATCGGCCCTCTAAAGTCGTCATGAATCTTGACGGAGACATCTAGCAATAAACGCCCAAGGAGGTTCTATGTATGAAGACGTGAAGAAACTGAAGGACATGATGAGGCACGCATTTACGAGGGCTAACCGCAGAACTTTTTCAAAAGACGAGGCTTATTCCCTCATCGAGCAGACATGGACAAAGTACCTAGAAGCCATAGTAAAGGGAGGTGAAGCACATGACAGAGGCGACGAAACCTCAACTCAACATCGAGGCCGAGATTGCAAAGATCAAAGCAATGTACGAAGAGGGCACGAATCATGAGCGAACATCGTTCCTAGTCTACGGAGACAGTGGATCAGGAAAGACTCGTTCAATCATCACGGCTCCAGGCCCTATCCTCGTCGATTCTTTTGATCCAGGTGGGACTGATACTATCCGAAAAGCCATCAACGACGGGAAGGTAGTGGCCGACACTCGTTGGGAGAAAGAGAACCCGGCTGCACCTGATGTGTTCCTCAAGTGGCAGGCGGAATATAAAAGGCGCAGACAGACCAAGTTCTTCGACCACTTCAAAACCTACGTTATCGACAGCGCTACTACTTGGTCCGGCACTATCATGAACCAAGAGTTGAAGCGCCAAGGCAGGTCAGGTGGTCCTCCTCAGCAGAACGACTATCTGCCCGTGATGCAGGTGATGGAAAACCTCATCAAGGATATGACAAGTAACTTGCCGTGTAACCTCATTCTCATCTGCCACGAGGATAGCGATAAGGACGAACTCACTGGCCGTATCAAGATCGGGCCACTCTTTATCGGTAAGTTGAAGATGCGCATACCTCTGCTGTTCTCCGAGTTCTACGCCACACAGACTAAAGAGACTAGCAAGGGTGTGGAGTATACTTTCCTCACCAGAAACAGCGGGCTCTACAAGGCTCGCACAAGGATTGGGGCCGAGGGGCTTTTCGATACATACGAGAAGCCTGACTATACTTATCTGCTTGAGAAGGCAGGGTATAAGGTAAGCTAGGGCGATCCGAGAACAGGAGGCGGGGAACAATGAAGTATGAACTGAGTGAGGGAACGGCGGTCATAAGGCGGTGTGTCAGTTGTCGTAAACCGATAACGAAACAGGATTATTTTATTAACGATGATGGGCCGTATTGCCCCGATTGTATAGAGGCGTGGGCCTGTGCGGGCGATCAAGGGGCGGCGAACCTACCCCCGGCGTGTTCGGGAAACAAGCCCCTCCGGTGGAGGACGGGGCCGGTGCCGGAAACCGATAAATGGGAAGAATTTCTTGTCTGCAGCCCTCTTTCCGCTACCGGATATGGGTATTCTATCCGCAAGGGAAATCTCATAGATGCTGGCGAGAAGCACATCCCCCTCTCCGACATCCTTGGGCTGGTGGAGGGGTGAGTGATGGTCCGGATCGAACTTATAGACTATCTCGAATACGATGACCGAGGCTGGTACGCCATCGGCCTCCACGGTGGTATTCATAGCCACGGAGAACCCCGACACGGGCATATCTGGATCGAGTTGGGCCGGTGGTGCGTGGAGGTCACGATTGGAGGAGGGCGGTATTGGGAGTTTATGAGGGAGTGGGAGGAAGACCATGAATAAAGATCTGATTGATTTTACTGACAGCATTTTAGGCAGATATAACGCAACGCCGGATGAATGGGACGCCTTTGAATCTATAAAGTGGAGCATGAATACTACACATAAAATATCGGCGGTATTTTTTCCTCAAAGAAATGAGGTTGAAGCGACATGGGAAAACATAGCGACAGGAAAAAGGGCTGGTGCAACATTCCCTGTAACGCCAGACCAAGGAGAAGATATCGCGGAAGCGCTTATGCCCTGCGTTTACCAAGACGCCGCTTGCGTGCAGCGGGGAGTACGGGCAGGACTAAAGACCAAGCCCCTTCGGTGGAGGACGGGGCCGGTGGAGGATCGGGGAGTTAAATACCTTACGAAAGAAAGCAAAATCCCGGCGGGGTGTATACAGGTTAAGGCGGGGTGGGCCGTTTACGAAACCGACTACTGGCTCCCTCTCTCCGAGATCCTCGACCTGATAGGAGAGTGACATGAGCCTCAAGTTTGCCTGCATCTGCGGAGCCCGTGACTGGTGGAACAGGTCGAGAAAAGAGTGCTGTTGTGGTGCTCACAGCGCACATGATCCTGTCTACACAACTCCCTGAGAAGTGGCGTCGAGCTTGGATGGGAGGCGTAGCACTAATCTCCCTCGGCTGTGTGGCAAACAACCTTAGCATAGGGGTAGGCATACAATGGTAACCTACCTTCAAATTTTGAACGAAGCACACGAACCGCATAAGCGGGTCGAATTAAAAAGTTAGGAGGAACCTAACAATGGCAGAAGACTTCTTGAATTTCGACTTCGAGGACACCTATGAACCAACAGCTATCCCTGAGGGCGAGTACATGGTGCGTGTCATCAACGCCGAGGTCAAAAGTGGACAGAAAGGCCCCTTCCTCATCCTCCGCCTGGACGTCCCCGAGGAGCCCACGGCGAAAGACATGACCCATGTCCTCATGCTCCCCACGGAGAACGACGACGCCAAGCAGGCGAATCGTAGGAAGCTCGCTATCAAGCGTCTCCTTGAAGCCACAGGCATTGGCCTCGGTGGCTTCTCTCCGGAGCAGCTGGTCGGCAGCACTTTCTATGCCTACCTCGTGGAGGAAGAAAGTGAGGAGTACGGAACGCAGAATCGTATCCGCAGAATTCTGACCGGCGCCTAAGCCACAACCTGAGGGGTGGGGCATATCCTGCTCCACCCCTCCTCAGGAGATTCTCATGTCTAAAACAAATCCAGACTACAAGCCACGCCTCACTATCGATCTCCGCGAGGATCAGCGACAACGTCTCTCGCGCCTCATTCCTTGGGGAATGGCAGGCCACGTGTTTCGCAAGGCGATTGACGATGTGCTAGACCTGGTGGAAGAGTTTGGAGCACCTGCTCTTACGGCTATACTCCATGACATGATACCTGATAAGAAATACCTATCTATCGCAAAGGAGGCTAAACGCCATGTCGACTCTGGAAAACTTGAAGAAAAGCATCCGGGAGATGAGTGATGCCGAGCTGGACGCCTTACTAAAAGACGTCCGCAGTCATCGTCGTGCTCCTAGGGATCCTGCCAAACCAAGGAAGGCAAAATCCAGCGCCAACCCTGTGGCAGGTATGAGTAAAGCTATGGCTAGACAACTACTAAAAGTGCTGGAGGGAAGAGCGAATGGAACTGAAGATAGTACAGAGAACTAGCATTGTCATCGAAGCCCGTGCTCGTGATGACTATGGTGACATAGACATTCTTGCTGAGTCTATGAAGCGGGATGGAGTTATCCAACCCCTTGCTGTACGGGACAACGGAGACGGGACATATAGACTGCTCGCCGGCGGGCGTCGGATGAAAGCAGCTGCGAAGGCTGGCATAGACGTCCTCCCTGTGCGTGTTTACGATGCCAACCTCTCCGAGCAAGATATGCTTTCAATCGAGCTCATGGAGAATATAGCCCGCAAGGATCTCACGTGGCTCGAACAGGCACGGCTCAAAACAGCTTTGCACAACCTCCAAGTAACAATCCACGGGCAGAAACTCTCCACGGCCCCTGACGCCAAAGGCTGGTCTATGGCTGACACGGCTAAGCTACTTGGGCGTTCTCCAGGTGGCATATCAGACGACATAAGAATAGCCAGAGCAGCCGAGGCTATCCCTGACATCGCAGGATGTGCCACAAAGCAGGAGGCAGCAAAACTCCTCGCTAAGATGAAAGAGCGTATGATCATCGAGGAGAAGGCGCGCCGAGCTAAGGAATCCCAAGGACCTGCTCAACAACTCCACGAAGAACTTACTGCGAAGTATGTAGTCACCGACTTCTTTAAGGGCGTAAAGGATATACCAGACGGCAGTATCAAACTGTGCGAAGTCGATCCACCTTACGCCATAGATCTTCCCAACGTAAAGAAAGCCGAGAAGACCTTCTACGGCGACTCCTACAACGAAGTCCACTCAGACGACTATCCGGAGTTCATGCAGCTCATGCTGAACGAGTGCTATCGAGTGCTGGCCCCAGATAGTTGGCTCATCCTCTGGTATGCTATCGAGCCTTGGGCAGAGATCACTTACCAATGGGCCAAGCGTGCGGGCTTCACAGGACGTCGGCTTGGAGGCTTCTGGATCAAAACTCAAGGCCAGACGAAGCAACCGGATAAGTATCTTGGCTCAGCTGTAGAGCCTTTCTACTACCTCGCCAAGGGCAATCCGGTGATAGTTAAGCCTGGAAGAATCAATGCATTCAACTACAAAAGCGTTCCGCCTCAGCGAAAAGTCCACCCTACGGAACGTCCTATCGAACTAATCCAGGACATCCTCTCACACTTCGTCGACGTGGGAAGCAACATTCTAGTGCCCTTTGCCGGGAGTGGCAACACACTTCTAGCATGTGCCAACCTAGGATTGAATGGCGTAGGCTTTGATCTCTCTGAGGAGTACTACAATACCTATGTCCTAAAGGTGCACATGAATCGTCCTCCGTTGTATAAGAGCTACCTAGACAAGGAGTGAATCCATGAGTGATATACCTTTTGGAGCTAATCCATCCGTGCGCTACATCTACGGTGAAGGCCCAAAGGACGCACAGATAGTTTTCATTGGCGAAGCTCCAGGTGCTTCTGAGACACTCAAAGGGCGTCCTTTCGTGGGCTCTGCAGGAGAGTTACTCAACAACCTAATGACTGGGCTGTTAAACAGGAGTGATGTCTATATCACTAACGTCATCAAAGTGCAGCCCCAACGTAACGATATTAAGCAGTTCATCGACATCTCAGGCAGTAATATCAAGCTGTCCGACGAGGCCAGAAAGCACATCGCTTATCTGGAAGACGAGCTATATGCCCTCCCAGCTAACGTCTTCGTAGCCATCGGAGCAATACCTTTATGGATCCTCACAGGACGTAAAGGCGTGCTTAAACTCCGGGGATCTATTCTCGAAGGCCAGATCAGAGACCGCAAGATCAAGGTCATTCCCACTATCCACCCTGCTGCTGTCCTCCATGCTCATGACCTGACATTGGCTTATCTGATCAGACGAGATCTGCAGAAAGTGGCTGAACAAGCTAAATCCCCTGCGATAGAGCATCCCAAGCGGACTATGCTCATCAAGCCTTCCTTCGATGAAGTCATGGGCTTCTTGGAATACTGCAAGACTTGCCCATATGTAGGCTTCGACATCGAAGTCCTGATGAAGCAGAACTACGAGCTCGCCTGCATATCCTTTGCTACGTCGCCATGGGAAGCTATCAGCATCCCCTTCTTCTGGAGAGGCGCCAACTACTTCACCCTACCTCAGGAAGCCGCAGTCATGTTGAGTATAGCAGAGCTTCTTGAGAATCCTAACATCAAGAAAGTAGGCCAGAACCTGGTCTTCGATATCCACTTCCTCTTCTCCAAGTATGGCATCCGCACTCGCTCATACGGAGGCGTTGAGGATACTATGATTGGCCAAGGCATACGCTTCCCTGACTTTCCGAAAGGCTTAGATTTCATCACTTCCTTCTACACAGACGAGCCTTATTATAAGGACGACGGGAAGTGGTGGAAAAATCCTGGCATGAACGATGAGCAGTTTGCAATCTACAATGCCAAAGATAGTCTCATGTGCATGGAAGCCATGCCCAAGATCACTGCTGAATTAGTAAAGCAGGAGAACATGGAAACTTACGACTACCAAAGGCGTCTCATCGAGCCCTTGGTTTTCATGCAGTCGCATGGAGTCTTAGTCGACATTGATGCAGTGCAACGGGAGAGTGCTCAGATGGCTCTCGAGATCGAGGACCTCACTGCGCAGTTCACGGAACTCGCTGGCCGGGAGATCAACCTCAACAGTCCGAAGCAACTTCTAGACTACTTCTACTACGAGAAGGGACACAAGCCCTACGTCAAGCGTGGAACTGGTAAGCCTTCTGTAGATATGGATGCCCTCAAGCGATTGGCTCGTAAGGGTGTCCAGGAAGCTGAAGTACTCTTAAAGGTGCGCAAACTGTCTAAGATGAAGAGCACATACTTTGACGCCAAGATAGATCCCGATAATAGACTTCGCTGCTCCTTCAATCCTGTTGGCACTACTACAGGTCGTCTGTCCAGTTCCAAGAACATCTTCGGAACTGGCCTCAATCAGCAGAACCTCCCACCTCCCTTCCTCAAACACTTGCATGCGGACGAAGGCTTCGTGATGTATCAAGTAGACCTGGCCCAAGCAGAGAATCGTATCGTGGCTTATGTCGCTCCTGACTATGCCATGATGCAAGCGTTTGAGGGGAAGGTTGACTTGCACAAGCAGACTGCTGCGCTCATCTTTGGAAAGATGATTGACGAGATCAGTGATGTGAAAGGCTCCTCCTCTCTTGGCACTGGTGAGCATTCAGAAAGGGACTGGGGTAAGAAAGGAAATCACTCGTTAAACTACGACCTCGGCTACAAGGCCTTCGCGCTGCTAAACGAAATGCCTGAGCATGAGGCCAAGATGATCGTTGATCGCTACCACGCTGCGTATCCTGGCGTTCGTCAGTACCATGCGTGGATAAGAATGCAGTTACGCAAAGATCGCACGATCACCAACTTGTATGGCAGAAAAAGACAGTTCCTTGGGCACCTTGATGACAAGACTTTCAAAGAAGCCTACGCGTGTATCCCACAAAGTACCGTAGCAGACAAGATCAACCGGGATGGAGTCATTCCGATCTATGAAGATCAAAAGAGGTTTGGCCCCTTGTGGCTTCTAAACCAGGTGCATGATGCGATCTATTTCCAAATCAGCAGAGAGTATCCCTGGCTAACACATGCCGACATCTTGTGTTGGGTCAAGGAAATGCTAGAGCGTCCTCTTGAGTGGCAAGGTCGCACCTTTGTGATCCCCGCTGACTTTAAGATGGGCTTGACTATGAGCAAAGACAAGAAGACAGGAATGCAGACGGTGGATGCGAATGAGTTCGAGAGTGCTTCCCGATTGGCTAAGTGGTTGGATGGAGTTTACCGATAACACTGAGCCACCGTATCTCTATCGTCTGTGGACTGGGCTTTCTGTCATAGCTGCTGGCCTTAGACGAAAGTGTTTCTTACCGTGGGGAATGTATGATGTGTATCCTAACATGTATATAGTGCTCGTCGGTCCTACAGGACTTGGAAAAGGTATGGCAATGGGACCTGCTATAGAAATCCTAAGGGATATGCAGATAAAACTTGCGGCTGAGGCCACTACACGAGAAGCTCTCATCCGAGATCTCTCCGAGTGTACAGATACAACGATAGCAGACGGTGGTAAGAAACTAGCAATGCACTGCTCTTTGACAGTCTTCAGCGAGGAGCTAACCGTCTTCCTAGGCTATAGCAACCTCCAACTCATGGCTGATCTGTGCAACTGGTACGACTGTCGGCGAGAGTGGACTTACCAAACAAAGCATCAAGGAGTGGACAGTATCCACGGCGTCTGGGTGAATCTCCTAGGCGGGACTACTCCTGAGTTGCTCCAAAGCTCGTTGCCCCAAGATGCTATTGGCGGTGGACTTACGGCTCGTATGATCTTGGTGTACGAGACTAAGCGAGGAAAGATAGTGCCTATTCCCACGCTATCTGAACGTGCTAGGAAGGTTCGCCAAGACCTCCTTCAGGATGGCTATCGCATAGCCAACATGTTTGGAACCTTCCGTGTGACTGATGAATTAGTGCTAGCCTATACAGACTGGTACAATAATCAAGACAAAGACAAACCTCAGTTCTCCGATCCTAGATTCGGAGGCTACTTGAGGCGCCGTCCCCTGCACGCAATCAAAGTAGCTATGCTCCTGTCTGCATCTCAATCAGACGATATGGTCATAACAGCAGAGCACTTTGATAAGGCACGGAGAATTATAACTGAAACAGAAGCTAACATGGGCAACACGTTCAGAGGCATGACTGCTGAGAACACCAGAGCGCAGTTAGTATCTACATTGAAACAAGTAGCTGCTGCTCTAATGCAGCACCAGGAGCTCTCATATGCACAACTCCTGCAACTCTTCTACCAGGACATCGACAAGTGGGGTATGGACAAGATCCTCGAAACGCTCATGGGTATGGGAGCTGTGCATAGAGTTATCCAAGGGACTAAGGAAATATACAGAATCAATCCGAACGCACCTATCTTCAAAATTTGAACGAAGGAGACGTACAATGGAAGACATTTTGCAATACAAGACCAAGACAGAGTTAGTCTTGATTGTGAAGCAACTTGCAGAAGCTGCTCGAGAGGCGTCTAATGTAGACGTAGACAGTATCCTCTCAGGTACTGGGGTTGCCAAACTTGCAGACGATATGCACTTTCATTTCTGCACTAACCCAGATTGCACAGGAGAACAGACATGTGACTCATATGCCAGATGGGTAACAGTTGCAACACACCTCGCAAATGGGCACACTTTAGAAGGTGCCCGCCTCATATTCGCCAGGGTAGTACGTTTCTCTAACTTCCTTCTCTCTACCCCCCTGCCTAAGGGCACTCAAGATTTGATCGAGGAACTGGAAGAACGTAGATGGTTCTCCCGTATAGTAGAAACCTCAATGAAAGGAAAAGACAATGGAAAGCAACTGGCCGTCACAGATGAAAGCGGAGTGGGTCCTCTTGAAGTTTGAGGGCAGTGAGCACTACAAAGGCCCTACGGGTGAAGTCGAGCCTATCGACCTATACTATGCAGGTGGCCTCCTTCATCCTTGGGTAGTAGCAAACATCATCAAGTGCGCGTATCGCAATAGAAACAAAAGGCCGAACCTCACGGACATCCGCAAGATTCGGCACTATTGTAATATGCTAGAGTTTATCGAGAAGTGGGGGCCTACGCCTATTGCAACTCCGGCCACTCCTCCAGAAGCTCCGGACGCTTAGCGACCTCAGTCATCAAGTACCGGCGAGTCTGAGCATCGAGCATACGGAACTTCATTGCCCGTCTCAGACTCCCTGGCTTGATATTGAGCTCAGCCATTACGTTAGTCATCTCCGGTGTGATAGGATCTCCATCAAGCACAGCATCTAAGATCTCATCCACCACAGCCTGCTTGTTTCGCGCCCTTACACGAGCCTCTTCCTTCAGGAACCTCTCATGCTTTCGGATCATAGAGAGCTCAAGATCAGTAGCACCCGCTACAATCTTAGACGCAAACGCTGCTTTGTCTAACGGAGACTCTCCAATATGGTAGATCCTCCGACCCCTATCATCCTTCACCCATCCGTCCTTATCAAGCACCTGATCCACAGCTGTCCACCAATGCTTCGCAATGGGGATAGTTTGACTTGTAAGCTCCCTCGCTGCTTCAGAGCCATCAAGAAACTCCCCTCTCGCCAGTGGGTCAAGCACTTCTCTCTTCACTTTAACCAAGTCGCCCAGGAACGGGCCTGCCCATTCTTCCCATCTTGTAGGGAACTGGAACGTTGCAGGAGCAGTCACATCCACTCCCATCAATCCGCCTATGCCTCGAGAAGCAGCTGGTGCATGAGTGTTGACGTACTCCTCTATATCATTCCACCAGGGGAACATAGACAAGATTGGGAGTGTCCGTAGTGTGGCAATATACCCTATCGGCCCACCAAGTGTGGCCATCACCGCCAGGTACCGCACAGCTTCCTGCCCACGGAGCTGGCTAATAAAGTTGATCTCCTGCACCAGGTAGGGCTTGAACTGACCAAGCAACCTGCCTGTGGGAACCCTCAAAGCACGAGGCAATGCAGCCATGTTGTAGATGAAGTTCTGCATCCAGTTAGCACGCACCGCAAACTCAATTGCAGCAGGATCTGCGAGGCCCTTACTCTTGGCAAGCAGATAGTTCGCACACACCGCAAGCTCCCGCATCACCTTCTCCGGCATCTGGAACATGCCGAGAGGATGATACAGGTGCAGCTTCTCATGGGTCTTTCCCGACATCTCAGTCACGACGTCAGTTCCAAGCAGATGCCTTACAGAGTCCAGCAAGCGTTTGCCTTCCTCAGTTCGCATAAACCTCAAGCCTTCTGCAAGATACTTCGAACCTGTCTTAGCCCAGATGTGGCCGAGTGCCGACGCTGCATTGATCACACCAGCTATAGGCCTATAAGCAAACTTCATCCACGCTTCAGCCATCTTCACGTTGCTTACTAACCTGGAGAAGGGACGTCCCTCAAGGGATATTCCGAAGCGTTTACCAATTTCCTCCAACACCTGATCAGACATCCACCTACGCCCTTTGATATCCTCAATAAGTGTGGTCATTGCAGCCCTCATATTCTCCGGCAGATTGGGCAAGAGAGCTTGCACCTTATCTATCACCGGGTCGAGCTGCATTTTAGTTTCCATCGCATGAGCATACGCAAACAGGACCGGGACAGGATCTTCCTCCCCTTTAAGCACATCATGACGAGGCTTCTCGAAGGGCGTATATTTCTTAGTCGGTCGTACTTCATACACTCCTCTCATGATCTTGGAAAGTTCCTTGTTCACCTTATCAAGCTCTTCCTTCATGGCCTTCTGGATCTTGCCGTTCAGGATCTTCGCTCTCATAGGGCTAATAGGCGTCGGAAGATCTCGCAGATATTCAGGCATTGTGTGGTCAAGGAAAAGATCCCTAGGCCTTTCTTCAAGCAGCTTCGCAATCTTCTCAGCAGCATGCTCCTCGGAGAAGGCCACAGCTACAACCTTATACCCTTTCCCATCTTTGCTCCTCTCCATGATCTTGATACTCCCGCGCTCCACCCGAGGAAGGTAAGTATCAGGATCAAGCCCCCAACTATCTATCTCATTCAGTTTATTAACCAAGCTTTGCAGAGTCGTAGCCTTCATCCCTGCACCTTTGGCCACTGCTTCTACCTCGCCACCAGCTAGCACATCCTGAACAGCACGCATCTCACCTTCAGACAAATGCTTCATATACATGTCAGTCAAGAAGGCCTTATATCGTGTCTTCATATGCCCAAGCCACGCGCTGATCTTCAACGCCGCTTGACGTATATGCTCAGAAGCATACTTCCCCTTCTCAATGACGTCACGAAGGAGTTTGCGCTCCTCTTCTTTGAGCCCTGCTACTGCATTGCCAATAACAGAGAAGTGAATCCCTCTATTATGCCCAGCAGTCAGATCAGCAGCTACTACTTCAAACGCAGCTCTATCCGCTCCAGGGTGGCTTGAGAAAGTCCTCATGGTGGGAACTATCCACTCACTTCCCTTCACAATATCAGGCCCATTCTTGTTGCGGATGTCGTATACTTTTGCCTTCTCCCCACTCAAGGACTCGATAACTTTCGCAGCCGGCTTGGGGACTTCATATGCTTTTTCTTCCATCAAAGTGGCTACATCCCGTAGAGTATTGATATCTCTCTGCGGGCGTCTGCCAAAGACAGAAGTCTCATACCATGCCCTCGCCTCGTCGGAGAACTTATGAAGCCCTCGACGGAAGTTGGCCATAGTTTCAGAAGGCTCCTTAGCCTCAGTAGAGAACGAGCCACGCTCGCTTCCGATACGGCTGTTCTTATACCACTCAGTAGCAGACTTCCAAAGTGCTCGAGCCATATGCTTAATATCGTCCCAAAGATCGCCTACTATCTCTCTAAGCCTGGCTCGAAACTCGGAGAACTTCTTAGGACCTTCCACCATAATCCCTCGTGAGACAGCGACCAGCTGCTTAAGGGCCTTCTCAGCTTCACCCGTTCCCATGAAGGAAAGTGTAAACTCCTTTTCTATCGTAGCATCCTTGGGATTGCCGTGCCAGAAATTTATCTCCCCTTTAGCACCTATCTTAGCATTGATCTTTCTGAGCACAGGCCCAAGCTTCCTCAGATTCTCTACAGCCATCTCATACATCTGCTGAAGGCCCATGAAGTCAAGGGTAGACTCACGCCAGAGAGGATTATACGCCTCCTCTTCCATGAACTTATCAACAGCCCCTTCTTCCACTCCCATGCCTTCATCAGAAAGCCTCCGCTCCCAGGCCTCTGCAGAGTTTGGATCCACATCAACATCCACTTTCTCTGCTTCCTTCGGAGCTTTGATCTCTCTTCCAGCTTCTTCCTCCGCAGCTATCTTGTCAATCTCCGCCTGGACTTTCTTAACTTCATCTTCTGTGACCGGCGCTGTTTCTTCTTTCTTAGTACGCCGTCGTCTCCTATCTATCCTAGCTTCCACTTCCTCAGGAGTCTCTTCCCTAATCCTCTCAGGAAGCTTACCTATCTTACTCTCCCCTTTGCCCTTACGCAAGAGCTCCCTCGCAGCTGTCTGCTCTTCTTTCTTTGCGAGCGACTCAAGATACTGTGCTTCCAGTTCAGGCGTAACTTCTACCTGCCTGACAGGACTAGCTTTAGGAGGCGTGGGCGCAGTAGTCTGAAGTCGAGCATACTCTGCATATGGATCTCCAAACTCTATAGGCTCCCGTCCAAAGATCTGCTTCTCCTGATCTATCTTAGCCAGGGCTCTTACGGCACTATACAATTTCTTGTCTGCCATAAGTTTGTCAGCTATAGCCTTCGCCATAGCACGTTCGTGTGCTGTCATTCCTATGTTCCTATGCTTCCCTGCCTCAGGACGCATCTCCTTGATCTTTGTCACTCGTTCCTGCCATGCCAGAAGCTCATGCTCCGTAGGAGGCTCTACCTTAATGTCGTAGAGTTTCTGCAACTCCGCCTTGGCCTCACTCTTGGTCATCTCCAGTACAGTAGGACCTGTTCTCTCAAAGCCCTCAGCCACTTTTATTCTTTCAAGCGGATAGCCTCGTTCGAGCAACTCCAGATGGTCATACAGTCTATTCTTCTCAAACCATCCGAGTTCATCAAATGGACCTTCTATATCCGCGACTTTGTTTGCTTCCTTCTTCGCTTCCAAGAAGGCTTTCTTAGGAGTAGCTTCCTTGGGTGCAGGAGGAGCGTCCTCAATAGCAGGTGTCACTTCTTCTCGTGCTTGAAGTACTCCACCTGCGCGAGGCGCTTTTTCGCCTGCAGGAGTGACTTGTACGGGCCTCCCAGGCGTTTCCCCGACTCGCTCAGTACCACCCATCCCGACTTCTCCTTCCTGATCACGGGTAGTACCTCCTTTCACTTCTTCAAGAGTCTTCTTATTCGCTTCTACCCTAGCCTTCATCCTAGCGATAGCAGCTCTGTTATTTCTACTAGCCTCGGCCAGCCGAAGTGCGACCTCCGTCTCCTCAGCAGCCTTATCGAGCTTCGCTTCAACGTCCGCTACATTCGAATTTTGAATGAAGGACGGATTCTCACGAACTTCTCTAATCTCATCTCTCTGTCGGCCAAGCTCAGCCCAGGGAGACTCGGCCTCGGCTTTAGCCTCATAGTCACTACGATACAGGCTCTCCCATGGGCTATACGCTTTTTCAGTCTTCAGCTCATCCTCAAGGACAGCCTGACGAGACTCTCTCGGAGCTTCCTGCACCTTAGCAAGAATCTCAGCCTGACGCTCAGCCTCGAGCTTCTCCAGAAACGACCTGTTCGACCTAAGGAACGCCCTGCCTCCAGCTCCCATAAGCCTGAACAGAGTACCGAAGACGGTCGTAGCCCCTGCAAATGCAAGCGCTTCTTCGCCGCCTCTAGTGAGACGCTCACCCATAGTAGACCCTGGAGGAGCTCCCAATGACCCAACGGTCGCACCACCGATAGCTGCCCTAGCCGCGCTCTTTGGGATCTCCTTAACAGCAGGCCCCTTTGGTACAGCCTTCAGCGCTGTGGCCACTCTTGACAGCTTCGGAATAGCTTCCATGGCTGTAAGAGCGGCCTTCTCTCCACCTGCATAGAGTGGCATCTGCGGGACGAATTCTACCAGGCCTTGGGCTAATCTGCCTGCGACAGACTCCGGCGGAGCCATCTCGACCCGCCTAATGTAGTCGACAGATCGAAGCCCTCTCGCTGCTCTCATCATGTCCTCAGCTGCAGCCTCATGCCCTGGGATATGAGACCTGATACCGGCGGCAGTCTCAATCGTAGCCGCTACCCCAGCTCCGAGAGCCCCCTTGACTCGCTCACCAATTGTAGGCGGCTGCAGCTTCCCTTTTATGTAGAAGTACTTCTCGTCGTCAGACAGCTCATCAGGCACGTTAATATACGAACCGTCAGGCATACGAAGCATCATGTCCCGCCACCTCCAAGCCAGTCCAGTCTAGGAAGGGATCTAATGGTTTCCTCTCTCTTAAGTTCGTCAGCAGCCTTCTTCTCTGCCGCCTTCTTAGCCTCGTACCTCTGCATGAACGTGGCTGCATCTTCGATAGTATTCTCAGACCCTGCCACTGGAGTAACTTCGGCTCCGTACAGCTCACCTTCGAGCCTACGAAGCGAACTGTTATATCCCTGCAGTGCACGATAGTCGGCCTCCGTCGCCAGATGCATCTTGTCCAGAAGCGTCTTGCTACGAATAGTAGCATCCACCTGATCCTTCGTCATACCCTGAGCGTACATACTAGCTACATCATCTGCTGTGATGATCGAGTCTCGTAGCTTCGCAGCAGCTCCTGCGATACTAGCGTGCTGAGCCTGCAGCTTTGTCCACTTATAGAACGTCTGCTGATCCTCTCGCATCCTAGCCATCTCCCTGCGATTCTGTACTGTAGCATGAAAATCAAGAATCCTCGGAGCGTCATCTCCGAATGCGTTGATGAGGTCGCCGTAGCTCTTAACGCCGAAAGATCTCTGCAGATCAGGCGAGAGAGGAATACCGCGAGCTCGTTCTACAGCAGCCATTCGCTTTCCTTCTTTCAAATCTTCGATCGACTGCTGAAGCGCCATCGCACCTTGATACGACATAACAGTCGGCAGCACACTTCTCAGCAGCGAGAACTTACGTCCTGCAGGAGACGTCTCCCACATCTGCTGACCAGTCTTCATCATAGACTCAGTTTGTTCCGGCGAGAGCCCTGCCAGTGCCCAATCAGGTCCGCTAGCAGGGCTACTCAAAAATTTGACTGTCCTCCGCTGCCGCCCTCGCCAAGGATCTGAGCCAGATACTTTCTCAACGCCAGATTGCCTGCGACGTTCTTCCCTACCGTGTTAGCTGTAGCTCCGATGGCCATAGCAGGATTATCCTTGTCAAGGAGTCCAGATCCGGCCCCTGACAGTATCTGTGCGAGCAGCGCGAACTGTCCCTGCTTATCAGTCGGAGACGCGGCTGAAGGGCTAGGGGCTAATGAAGGATTAGCCGCCATAGGAATGCTAGGATTCTCCTTAAAGATCTGTGCTGTCGGAGCTGTCGGCAGAGTAGCAGGCTTGAAGTTAGCATTGATACCAGTAATACCCTCAGCTCCTCCGTCAGTCTTAAGCGTCACGCTTCCAGCAAGGTCCCTCGCCTTCATCCTTTCCAGAAGCCACTTTGTATCTTGCATGTAGTCGAATCCGCCCATCTCGAACCTCCTAGTTAAAGAAGCGAAGCACCAATGCCAAGGAGCGCTCCAGCGGCTAGAACAGCTGGGGCTCCTCCAGGGATAGCCGCAGCAGCTGGCCATGCAGCCAGAATGCCAGCTCCGCCAGCCGCGCCCATAAGACCTCCACCAATAACAGAGCTAGCTGTACCCTTTCCTGGAGAGGTCTGCACCACAGCACCTTGAACAGACGCCAGCAGGTTTCCAAGGTATGCCCAGAGCTCAAGGTTCCACTTAGCGTCTGCGACATCTATATCTCTATTCACATCTACTTCTTCCTTCTCAGCTACCAGCGCCAGCCTATTAACATCAGCAGTCAGCTGTGCAGCCACCTTCTTGAAGTCAACTTGCTGCATATGATACTTGTAGATCATATCTACTGTAGTCAGAATGTTCCTCACGTATCCCTCATCTTCCTGGCCATAGATGAGTGCAGCAAGCTTAGCGCTGTCAGTCTTAGCCGACAGCTTACCAAGCTGAAGCCTTACTTCCTCTACCACCCCAGCTGTGATACTGTCTACCAGATTCTTATCATGGCCAAGATAGAGCGCCACTCCAGTCTTCGCCTGATCACTCCTGCCTCCAAGCTGTCCGATGTACAGCTTACACATCTCGACGATCGCCTGTGTGATGATCTCAGTCCGCTTCATATATGCAGTAGTCTGCAGATCAGCCGTAAGCTTTGCAAGCTGGTCAGTCTTTCGGCTGTTGATCTGGGCAAGGCCGATTACGAAAGCGGACGACATTACGCAGTTGAGATCTCTCATACCTGCCTGGAAGGCTGGAGTAATGTTAGTATCAATATCATCTCCCAGGATGGCAGCGGCTGCCGCAGCCTGAGCTGTGAAGTACGAACTTGGGTTTACAGAAGTGTCGACCTGTGTAGCTGCATTGGATATCATAGTCTTGACATCAGTAGTATGAACTATGGCATCTAAAAGCGTATCCAAGTACCCAAGCTCGGTCTGGGCATTAGTCAGATGAAGCTGCGGCACCAGGGTACTGACCACCTTCGCTACTACAGACGCCAGCATAGCTTCCCAGTCAGTCGTAGGAGTTACTCCGTCAACCAATGCGTCAAGCTCGGCCTGAGCAGCAATCGACTCCGTCAGATGTCTCAGAGCGCTCAGCTGCCCAGTAGCTGCCGTGAAGAACAGCGGAAAGTCCGTACCATAAGCCAGGGCGTCAGCCGCACTCTTAAAGGTAGACGCAGCAGTAGCCATGTTGCCAGTCCTAGTATCTGGATTATACGCTGACGCAGAGAAAGGACTGTTGTCCATAGCTGCATTGATGTTGGTAGTAATATGCTTAGTAAAGTCTACAGTAGGCGTACCACCTGAGTAGTCATTCAGAGCATACGCATGAATAGTCTGCTGATACTCAGGCAGAGACACAGCACCAGAGGAGCCACCACCGCCGCTTCCCATCTTACACCTCCACAGCGCAGAGTGTTAAGCTAGTATCCCCTCCCATCTTCTTCACCAGCTCAATAACCTTCGGATTGTGTGAGAATGCCGTAACTCTCCTGCATCCTCTGCTCTTTGCGTACTTGGAGAGGGTACTGAATCCAGCTACCCACCTTTCTCCTTCTACCTTACTGATGATAGTTAAGGAATAGATCAACATTCCAAGAGTCCCAGACGCCATATCTTCTGTGAACATGGTACTAACGACAGCGTCTATAGTTCCCTTAGGGCCCTGTTCTATCCACACCTGCAGTACCCCCATTGCTACAGCCTCGACCAGTTTGACCTCAGCTGCTCTGTCCCACACTGCTCCTACTGGCTGAGCCGCAATAATCAGCCCCTTCAGCGGCTCCCAGTATCTCAGTACCTGATCAGTTTCCAGCTTTACTAGCATCGTACGTCCCCCTTATGTTCCTCCTGTCAGTAGACTTCCATGCTACGTTTATGCCGTAGATTCTAGCCCCATCATAAGGACTAACCCTTACACACACTCGGAAGTCTGTTGCCGACACTACTGGATATGCAGCCCCTTCTGGGTTAGCCCTGACCCATCGGCTCCTTCTAAACTGCGAGTACTTATCCATCCTCCAGTCAATAGCCACTTCCACCTGAGATCCCTCAGGGATGGAGCATGGTACAGACACCATCTGGATAGTCTTAATAGCCGGGATCCCGAGGTCAGTAGGCTCCGTAACGAGCTGTAGATACTTATTCCCGCTATCAAGAGAGAACCCCAGCGCTCCACCAGGAGCAGTACCAAAGGCAGCAGCGACAAGAGAGTTAGACTCCTCATAGCTCAGCATACCAGATACTGTCTTGGCACATCCTACAAAACCTACCTTATTCAGGATGTATCCTCCAGTAGCGTTACCAATGTAGTACTCATCCTCGAGAGGATTATGAGTAACAGACACTAGATTCGTACCAGACGACACAATAGTATCCTCGTTCATAGGAGCTAGGAACTCACTATATCCGAGCTGCTTTACCTCCAAGTCCCCTCCGATCATGCAGAGAGTGCCTAGCCTATCTACAAAGACGTGCTCAGACAGCGAGCACCCAACCGCAAGAGGGTTGTTTATTCCTCCTTCGTAAATGCGTCTTATTTGAAATGCAGGAGCAGGCGCACTAGCCGGAATCAGAGAAAAGACTCCGAACTGTGTATAAATGATAGTCGCCTTACCCAGCGGCTTGGCAGCCATGACTATGTCTTTGTCGCTAGTCTCTGGATACCAGAAGCCAGCTGTGTTAAGCACTGCACTAGCCGTGTGGCCCATGAAGTCGAACGACCCGATCTGTGACCACCGGACAAGACGAGAGTGACTAGGCGTACCTTCATACGAAGTCGCTCCAGCCAGAAACACTTGCCCATGATTGTAGCACGCCGCAATAGGCTGTCGCCACGCAGAGTTCCACTTGTCTCCAGACACGCCCCCAGAGTCGTCGATGTTCCAGCCTATGTCTCTCGGCGAGCCGCCGTTGTAGTCGTAGTAAAAGAGAAGATCACCAGACGCTATCACAGGGAAGCCTGGCACGTTAGCAAGCGTATACGGCCAGTTGACGTCTGCAGCAGCTACACGCTGCACAAGAGTAGTAATACTCCACTTACCTGCAGCGTATGAGAGAGTATACAACCCACTCCTATTACCAAGGATCACTCCTCTGTCAGTCAGAAACAACTGAGGAAACGGCCAGTCTACTACGATATTAGCAGGAGACGCGCCAGAGTATATTGTCGTGAAAGGTCTGATGTTTGGGTAGTACCCCTCGATATAGCCGTCCCCAGACCTAGCATTAACGCACTCTACTAGACCTCCAGGCGAAGGCCTGTTCTCGTCGCTTCTCAGACTAAATTGCTTAAGCAGTGGAGTAGTGAACTCTCTCATTCTTCTGCTCCGTTAACAGCGTCGATGTCGTAAGGATTGGGGATCGTGGCCTTGGCCTTGGCATAGAATGCCATACCAACAACTATGTATGGCACAGCCGCTACGTTCGAATTTTGAACGAAGGACACATCAGCCTTAAGTGTCACAACAGACCCCTCAAAGCACTGCAGAGTAGGGATAGACGCCTCCTTGGCCCCTCGAGCCAGCGGCTGCTGCATGATGGTGCTCAGCTCCCCAGGCCTACCAAACTCGATACTAACGAGCCCAGTCTCAACTGTAGGCCCGTACAGATAGGCTTTGCCGCTAGCTATCTGTCCTTCACAGGGTATGACCCACATAGCCTTGCCCACCCCGTCCTTCAGCTCAATTGTGGCGTTCAGGAGTGAAGGAGGGATATTGAACGAGATTGTCCTGCCAAGCTTTCGAGAGAATCTGTTGAGAGTGTTCTCGATGCTCTTGAACTTAGCCTCAGGTGTATCTCCTGTTACAAACTTCTTCTCCCGCATGATCTATCCCTCCATCTGGTTTACTTCAGCACACTCCTGCTCCACAGTAACCATATCGAGGTCGGCTAGGTCTAGGTCAAGCGCATTAAGCCAGCCCTTCATTCCCTCCATGTTCCTGTGAAACTTCTCCAACTGAAAGAGTGCCGCCTCGATGAGAATATCAGGATGATTTTCAGACCAGGCGCTCATTGTCTGAGTCCATACGCTTCCAGACTTTGTTGCAGAAAGCTCAGGCGATCCGAACCTGCCCCACAGCTCAAACGTATAGGCATCATCAGCAGGAGGCATCAGGAAGACTCCATTAAATGTGAAGTGCTGTGACGCCTGAGACGTAGACGCAATGATATCATCTACACCATTAAACGCAGACAGCTCAGTAGGAGTTATCGCATCAGGATAAGGCCTGAGGATCGTAGGCGCGTAATAAGCAGGAGTCCCCTGATCTAGCTCACTAGGGAGCTCATCGTAGAACTCTCTAATATCCGACAGAGGCCTACGCTCAAGCTTAGCCCTGGCCGTACTAGATACAATCCACGCCTCATGGATGGCCAAAAGCCCAGCAGTTGCTACATACACGTCTCCAGCCGTGAGGTTCTTGAAGAACCTAGCCTTCGTCTTATCAACTCCAGACCTACGATCAAGCATCCGCTGACCAGCGTTCAGGAAGAAGTCTGCTCCATTATCCTGCCAGTCAGTCGTGACTAGATCATACCTGCCACTCTGTTTGACGAACTCCTCTCGAATATCTTTGTATTCCATGAGATCCTCCAGGTGTGCGCTACATTCAAATTTCGAACGTAGCGCACACGATAGAGTAGTTTCAGCTAGCTCGAAGGCCCATCAAGCCCGACGCCATCGAGAATTCCGAAGCATGCGGGGTGATGGAGCTCGAGGCCGGACTCCGTGAGGAACTCCTCCGTAGTCGCGTCGATGCGGCCGGAGTTCGTCCCAGCACCTGCCTGGGCACTACCTTCACCGTAGAACTTGGTATCCTGGATGATCCTGTCGCGGATCTTCTTCGTATCCAGAATGAACATGGAGTTGGTCAAGGTGCTCTCCTGAGAGAACAGAGGAGCCGTCTTGAAGTACAGGGTTCCGAAGGGAGTGATCCATTCCAGAACCTTGATCCCGTAGGCACGAGTCTGCGCCGTCATGGTGAAGTGTCCGACAGACTCGGCCAGAGAGTTGATCCCACTCAGCGCGCCGTTGCCGCAGAGGGCGAGCTTCTCGGTGCTGCCATAGGAGAAGATCCGCTCGAGCATTGCCTTGAGCCACTTCCATCCGCCGTCAGAGTCGATCCACAGCTTCCCAGTGTAGTCAGAGTTGAGGTGGAAGTTGTCCATGTTCCCAGGGGCGTAGGTCGCGACGAAGTATCTGATCCCGCCAGTCGTCCGCTCCGGCTTTCCGCCATCGCCAGTATTCTCAGTCGGGATCCCGAACAGGTAGGACTTCTCCTTCTCCACAGAATGGAGCTCAAGAGCCTCACGCTTCGACTCCTTGTACTGATCGTAGGTGCGCAGCTTGGTCTGCCGTGCAGTTCGGGTGATGCTCAGCGGGGTCCTGAAGATCTGCGTGTAGTTCGTGATCTTCGTAGGATCGTACGCCACCGAGCTGGGCATGGCCGCACCTTCCTCGTTCACGTTGCCGACGATGATGACCGTGTCACAGTTCGCGAGAGTGTTGCTGTGAGCGGAATTGTCGTCATCTTCCAGAAGCTTCACGGTGAGGTAAGAGCTCGATCCATTCTGCGTCACCGCAGTGACCTTGGCGATAAGGTCAAGAGTGGAGTCGGCAGAGTACCTCATCATGATAGTATGCCCAGCACGGAAGTTCTTCGCATCCGCGAGGGCCATTTTGATGTAGAGGGTGTCTCCAGCAGAGCCTCCACTCGTATAGGCCACACTCAGGCCAGCATTGGTGTACTTCCCCGTCGGGGTAACCTTCTGCGTCGGGAACGCCTTCGTCCACCAGTTCATAACTGCTACACTTTCATATAGCACTGGACTATATCATGACCCATAGTTATGGGCCCGGCATTATAGTCTCTGAAGGTCTTACAGCCTGTAAGTAGTTAAGTACACGCTCAGCCTTTCTAGGAATGTAGAAGTAGCACCCAGCCTTCAAGAATGATCTTATATTAGGCTTTATCACGAACATCTGAGTATTATGTCCAGACGTCTGTGTGTAGATGGTACCTACTTCTACTGACAGCCTCTGTAAGAGCCTAGAAAGATCCTCTACAAACGTACGATGTCTTGATGCAAAGCCTACTCGCCAGGAGTATCCATACTTAGCCTTCGGAGTCTTCGTCTGAGCTATATATCCATCAGTATCAAACAGACCGGCTAAGAAGTCAAGCTGAGTCTGTCTAGTAGCTCTGAATACCTCAGAAGGTAGTACAACTTTGTCCTCAACAAAGTAGCGAAAGGTAGTGTGAATCAGAGTATTGTTGATTGATAGTCTATACATAATAGTACCATTCTGATTAGTGTAAGGTACTACTGCATAGTCCTTCTCAAAGAACAAGTTTATCTCCTTGCAAACTCTTTCAACACACTCCTCATCCATATTAGCTATTACCACTCGGTACTGAGTCTGCATCCCGTGATCCCTCTTAACTATATGAGACTTTACACTCCCATCACCAAGCAGTGCGCCAACTGAATAAGCTAATCTCTCAAGACACCAGTCCATCATGTACTCTTCCTGTAAGTTTCCCTGCTGATTATCCATTGTAGTATCCTCTCTAGTTTCACGCTTTGGTCAGAGTAGGCTTTAGGAACTTCCAGCAATTTCTGCCGTTTTTGTCATCGGGATTTCGCCCGAAGGAGTTCAACTGGTCTAATTAAACTCTGCGTCGTCCGTCTTTTCAGACCCGAGCATAGACATGATCGCAGTCAGCGGAGCCATACCATTGGGGTAGAGCCGGAGGATACCTTCTCTCCAGTTCTTCGGGCGCTGGTCAGTCTGCCAGTCCCCAGTTCCTCTCATTCCAAGAAATCCGACGTCAGACATTGCTTATTCCTCCGTTACATTGAACTTATCCCATACGGAGATATGCGCTCCAGTAAGGGACTCTTCCTTGTTAAGCTTGCGTAGGGCTTTGACGATGCTGTCAGTTACGACCTTGCCAAGCTCGATGTCCTTCGTAGTATCCTTCTTCCCAGGATCCCACTTGGTAAAGACCCTACCATTTCCAAGGTCGATTTCCTCAATCTTAAGGTCCTTATGCTCCTCTTCCGAGAAGCTAAGAGCCATCCTAGCTTCATGCACGAGGCGAATCACTGTGTTATTAGCCTTATCAGGAAGCAGGCCAATAAGCGTAATTCTCTCGCCAGGTGTGAGTTTCATCTCATCCTCCTATGCCGTGCAGGATTCCCGAACCATACCTCGTAGGCTCCAACATCCTTAGTCACGACAGCCCCTAGCCCTACGAGGGCTCCTTCGCTGATCTTGACTCCAGGCATAATCAGAGCATTTCCGCCGATAGTACAAGAGTCACTCACCTCGGTTTCTTCCCAGTGCATTTGGGACTTACCAGGGAAAGTGCTCCAGTTCAGTCTATCATGCACGAAGCAAACCTTTGGCCCTATGAAACAGTTGCGTCCAATCTTCACTCCCTTCGGAATAAAGACACCCATCCCAATCCTTGTTCCGTCACCCACTACTACATCCGGGCCTATCTCGGAGAACGCTCCTACCGAGACGTTATTGCCAAGCCTAGCAGTTGAGTATATATTCGAAGGCTTCCACACGACTACTCCCCGCCTCCTCCAGTCACGCCATCTGATGATACGTTGTAGTATATTCATAATATACTCACATACACTTCTATCATTCCGGCAGCTGTGTCCCGGATGTGAGGAACTGGGAGTGTCTCACGTGGAGCAGTCTCTCCACGAAGAATAGCCTTCATCTCCTCAGCCTGTTTGCGCTGATCTCCTTCCGTAATCCAGAAGTCAGCATACTCATTCCCACGAAATGATATAACCTTCGCTCCAGAGGCCTTGGCCTCAAGACACACACGATTATAGTCTCCATATCTGACAAGTCCGCAGTAGAAGTCCGTCGAACAGAACGCGTTGCGCAGACGACTCTTGTCGAAGACTTCACCAGATATGTAAGACTTAAACGCAGCCCCGTTGTTAAACATGAGCGGAAGCCACCATCTATGCTGATCGCGAGGAAGATAGACGAGATGAAGTCTAGCATCCTTCACATCATCCGTCACCCAAGGCCACATGATAACAAGATCCAGAGGCCACTTTATATAGTGACAGTTCTCAGCCGTAAACACAGATGGCGTACCTGAGTACTTACCAAGAGACGATACGGGCTTCCAGAAATCCGTATCGACTCCCATCGGTACGCAGTGAACCTTCCTACCCTTGTCCACCATAGTCTGCCAAATCTCCTGCTGTCGAGGCCACCATGTGACGAGAGCGTCGCTACGCTTGAGCCAGTGCGAGACCAGCATCCACGTATCTCCAGCTCCATAGCCTCTATTCAGGCCTTCCTCAACTGCCGTCTGGAAGCAGTGCTCAACAGTACCGTGGCCGACCCAGACTGTCTTTGCGGTACTCTTCATCTTAATATCTGGGAGGTGCGTGTGGTTCACGTGGATATCAGCGTCACACGCTGCCTCCCAGTATTCCTTCTTATCACACGGCACAAGGATGGAGTCCACACCCAAGGCACACTCTGCCTTGCTGATCTCCTCCGCCATTCGGTGCATACCGCTACCGTTAAGAAGTGTCCAGTGCGCTACTTTCACAAATCCTCCTTTATGCGGCGTGATAAGACGCTACTTTGCTGTCGAGCGTAGAGATGACCACGCTGTTAGACACCGCCTTGCTGTCAGCAACTCCAGCCTTGTCATCAGCCAGCTCAGCAGCACTCTGCGCCGTGCTGGTGAGTACAGACACAGAGAGAGCCTTGCTGTCTGCGACATCAGCCGCAGACTGTGCAGTACTAACCAGAGTCGACTGAGACGTATCCTTACTATCGCAGGTGGACGTCTGAGTCGACAAAACAGTACTGTTGCTGACAGCTTTACTATCAGCCGTGCTGACAAGCGTAGATTGTGAAGTGTCCTTACTGTCACACGTGGACAGATTCTCCGACTCTACCGTACTGTTGGACTCTGCTTTACTGTCAGCAGTACTGATCAAGGTAGACTGGGACGTGTCCTTGCTGTCCGCCGTGGAGAGGTTGGCCGACTCCACCACGCTGTCAGACACTGCCTTGCTATCTGCAGTACTAATCAGCGTACTCTGTGATGTGTTCTTGCTCTCTGCGGAGCTGAGATTCGTGCTCACTACCGTGGAGGCAGACACGTCCTTGCTATCGCATAGTGACTTGTTAGTACTCATCACTACGCTGTTGCTAGTCGCCCGACTAGTGTTTTTGCTGACATTCTCCGACGCCGTTCCGGCAAGAGCGAATACGGCAGTATTAGTCATCGTCACGTCGCCAGACGGAGTCTGAGCTGCCCCAGTTCCACCAGCCCCGCCAACGACGATCTTACCGTCAGCGAGCGTAATCGTACCAGCTGCAGCCGAGCTGATTGGATCGAAGTTACATGACGTAGTAGTACCTACGTTCTCATAGATACCAGAGCTGCCAGCTCCAACATCAGTATCGATGAGAATACACCCTTTCGCAAACCCACTCCCCGTGTCAGAAGGAATCGTAGTACAGGTTCCGAGAAGGACCATACCGCTCGCATCTCGCAGCAGAACATTGATAGTCTGGCCTCCAACGGTGAGAGACCGACCAACAACCTTCAGCCACTCAATCTTGCCACTTCTGGCAAGTTGAAAGAGAAAGTTATCGAGATTTGCGCCCATTAGCTTCTTCCTCCGATGCTACATTCAAATTTTGAACGTAGATCAAAACGTGGGAGAACAGATGTCATTGACTTCCTTCTCCAAGCCTTCCAGTGCCGTGCCTACAGCAGGAGTCCGCACTCCAGTTCCAGTAACGAATGCAGGGCTTCCTGTCCTCATAGGGGCACCGGGCCCAGGAGCAGGAGTAGCTCCACCAGGAGCCGGACTAGGCTGTCCAGCAGACTGCTTCACAATACTAAGTCTCTTTCTCACCTCCTCTCCTGTCTTCTTAAGAAGCTCCGGAATCTGAAGACTGGGTTCCGCAGCCGCCAGCTCGTTCATGACGTAGCCAGCGAACTTCGATACAGGCTTAAGATCAGGATTCTCAGCAAAGAACCCCTCTACAAGAGTCCTGAACCCAAGTCTCCTCTCTACCATCTGATCAGTAAGATCAGGAAGTCTCGTGTACACACGCTCCACGGTCCCACTCTCGATCTCGGGAATAAGCTCCCCCTTAACCGCATCGACGAGCTTGTTAAGGAACGCGTTGAAGCTCGCTGCAGAGGTGACCACCTGATCAAACTCCGCATCATCCTTCACGAACACCCTTAACTGGGGCGACTGAGGCGCAGCAGGAGGGCTAGCAGCTGCGGGAGCGGGAGTAGGAGTAGAAGGAGGAGTCACAGGCCGCGCCTCAGTCATCTTCCCAGCTATCTCAGAAATCTGCGCCTGCAGAGCGCTAATCTGCGCCCTGAGAGCAACCTTTTCAGGATCCTCAGTAGGAGCCGGAGAAGGAGGAGCCTCCGACACCGGAGGCGCAGGAGCCACAGGAGCCGCAGCCGGGGCCGAAGGCTGCGGGGGCACCACTCCAGGAGCCGGGGGAGGTTCCGGAGCAGGAGGTGCCGGCTCTGCAGGCGGAGTAGCAGCAGGAACCTGGGGCTCCACAGGAGACGGAGCAGCCGGTGCAGGCTCCTGAGGCGGCTCAGCTTCTGCCGTCTCAAATCTAGGATCAGGCGGAGCCTCCTTCACTCCGACCATGACGTCAAGTTCATCTGCAATCTTGTTGTCGTTAGGCATCTTTCTGTTCCTCCTTCTTGGGTTCGATAGTTAGCTCAACCTCATCCTTAAGTACCACAGGCAGCTCTAGCACTTCCTCAAAAGCAGTTATCATAGCCTGATTCCTAGACACAGCCCCAACGTCTGAAGGATCCAGAGTACGATACTCTATGAAAAGCTGAGTCAGCCTGTCCTCAATAGCGTCCTGCATATCTCTCCATATAGAGGATCGCATGAACTCATTCCATCCAGATAAACTAGTCGAGATAGTCCTCTGCGGAATGTCTAGACTAAGAATACCTTTCATTGCACAGCACCTCCCATCGGAATAAGATTACCTTTCTCAGCCTCGCGTAAGACATTCTCATCGGCCCCGACGGATGCTCTCATTTGAGGCAGCTCAAACCTGTCTATGTCCTTCACACCAGTCAGCTTCGCATACTGCTTAAATACGTTGATGATGTCGAACCTCTGCATTAGGATCGGATTCTCCGCTATGATCTTGAAGACATCTACCCAAGATTGCAGGTAGTCAGGAGTAGATATACTCCCGTCCTTCATGATGACATCATAGTTTACCATGATCTCACTAGGAGTAATCCTAATGCGGTCAGCGCCAGGATAGCTGTTCAGCAGCGTATTACGCCACTCCCCGGTCAGATTGACAAAGATCTCCTCATTCATGAGCTGCTGCGTATGACTAGCAACCATGTAGCCAAGATCATACATAGCCTGCATACTGACGATCTTAGCAATCTTCGCGAGCCTCGACAAAGCGCTAACGCGAGTGTTCTGGTTTTCGGTAGCAGTTATCCGCTCTGAGGTCTTACGCATAAACCCCTGCACGGTGTCAGTAGCCGCAGACACCTGCTGCATGAGTTCAGCTATAATGCTGACATCCTTGATGTGCCCCTGAGTAATATCAGTAATAGCCAGCTGCTTCACAAACTGATCAACTCCACCACGACCCCAGGCGCTTCGACGAAGCCGGACAAGCTTCCCAGGCTTCGGATCCTTCAGATCATTGATGTTGACCATGTAAGGATCAACTATAATCATATCGTTGATAGCCTTCCTTACGTTTGCGATATGCGAGTTCACGAGCCAGTCCAGAATATTCTGGAGCCCGCCGACTACCTCCATCCTAGAGATTGCCCCAACTGTATAGCCATCGTACTCAGATGCGGCTACGCATATAGGATACATATTGTGGTCTAGCCCCAAGGGCTGTGCCTGGATGAGGTACTGATCGCCAGCTACGCAGAACAGCCACTTCTCAGGATACTGACTCTTTCCAAGTCCCCAGCTTGCAGGAACAAGGTTTATGTACATATAAAGCAGGTCAACTGGAGTAGTAGAATATCCTCCAGAGTTGTTAGTATGTATCCCGAACTTTGTACCACGATCAGTAGATGGAGCATATATACTACGATATGTAGTACCTCCATTCATATACCTTGCATTAAAGACAGCTCCGTCAGAGGACTTCTCCTCATCAAGAAGGTTGACCAGGTTGCTCCTCCTGACCCACCCAAGCCATTCGCCACGCTGAATATCGTGAATAGGCACGTTCGGATCAGGCAGGAAGTTATATGGATCAACGTTCAGCAGCTTATTGCCTTCGTACTTAATCACCCTGCGCTGAACCCTATCATATCGAGGCTTCCCGAAGCCGAACCATCTTGGAACCTCGACAGACTCACTTCGATAAGCCCAATCCCTAGCCCAGTAAGGAGCAATAGCCCCGAACCCATAGGCCAGATTGTCACGAAACATAGTATGCAGGGCAAGACCAGCCTTCGCCTTTCGCATCTGCATATCGACTGCCTTCTCAAGCAGGATACCTTTCAGGACGTCCTCAGGCCCGGCACCCTCATACTTAAAGATCGGATCATCAAGGAAGGCCATCATGAGGTATGTTATGATCGTCTCCATCGTGGCAAACGAGTACGGAATGACGATAGACACAGGCTTCCTCTTATCCTGCGCCTTCACAGCCTCCTCAGCCGAGTCCGTATCAATATAGCAGGTGAGAGTCTTATCAACGTCAGCCCACTGGCTATGTCTGTTAGACATGACTGCGTAACTCTCAGATGCCCTAGATACGACCTCAGAAACTATCTTAGCATGAAGAGGAGAGTCAGGTCTCAGATCAAGGCCTTCAGGATACTTGTAGCCGAGATCCTCAGAGATCACTACAGGAGTTCCCTTGCTGTCTCCTTGAATTATAACGGGCATCTGTTACCTCCTATACAGTAGGTACGTTACTCCAGGCAGTACTACTAATTGCCGTGAGTACTCCCAAGGTAAATGTAAGAGTCCTAGTCTGCATCTGCAGCGTAGTCCCACTCCATCGTATGCTAGTTACAAAAGTCTGCGTAGTCACGTTCTGTCCGCTTATTGCAAGTGTTACGTTGCTACCTGCCCCACCGTCGGTCTTCGTCAGCGGAGACGTAACAGCCAGTACTCGCTCTCCACTCAACTTCGCATCAGCTGCCATCACGACGAACTGAAGCGCTGAGATATCCGGGGCCATAGTACTCAGATCCACCTTCCTTACTACGTCAGTATCTTCAGTTGGAGCATCCTCCACATGGATCTGGGGGGCCCGAAATCCTCTCATCAGGGAGGCGTCTGGGTATAAGAGATCAGCATCATAAGCAATGCCTCCCTCAGACCCAATCCAGACTTCCTCAAGATTTCTACTGTCTAATGCCATACGCTTCGTTCAAAATTCGAATGTAGGTTACATAATCCTAAAGTCTGCAATCGCAGGCTCGTAGTCCCTCTCGAGCTCAGCATACTCATCCTCGTCTGGCTCCTCGCCCGCCTCCTGAGCGTTCTTAAGGCCGTCGACCGTAGTAGCGACGCCCTCATCTTTTCCCTTTGGAAAGAAGTACCTCTCACCAATCTCCAACATTTCGATAAAGTATGCAAGAGCATCCATGATGTCCCAGCGCTTCGCACGAGGGAACATGATGAGCTGCTCTTCCAGCTGATCACACGTGCCTCTCTTGTGATACATATAGCCCATGCGATAGAACGGACCAAGGAAGGCTACACGCTCCTCCTTCTTCGCACGAGGGCTAAGATCAATAATCTCATAGAACTTCTTCCTGGCAAACATCTCGTTTCTGATAGGATAGGTAATAAACTCATTGAGCGACGTAACTTCAATCCCAATGACCTTAGTACCGATCCTATCTGCCATATCGAAAGCAGCCTGGTAGATCTGATCAGGGTGCATCTTGGCAGCAACTACGTCTCGAACATAGACTGCGTGGTGCTGAAGGTCAACACTAACTCCTACCACAGCAGTGTCAGCACTCTGAATCTTAACCGTCTTGGCAGGATCAACGATCACGAAGGTCTCCATATCGGACCTCTTGGGAAGATCCTTCTCCTCATAATAGCGGAAGTACTCCTGCTTGAACGTAGCATCCTCCTTCGACACAGGGAGGTTACGGTACTCCCGAGCGAACGTATCGAGAAGACCCTGCTCACGATACTGCTGGACGAGAGCTTTCACGCCCTCGTCGGAGATCTGTTCGGGCCAACTTGATCTATAGTCATCATCGCATATGCTGAGACGAATAGTCTTCCATTCCTTATCGTTAAGAAGGTTCTCAAGCAACGAGTCTTCATGCAGAATAGTCCCAATTACGATAACCTTCCAGTCTCGCTTACTCTTATCAATAGACCCAAGCACGTCAGCGAAGAACCACTCTTTGAGCTTCTTTCGCTGATCCTCACTCCTAACGGCCTCAGAGTCCTCGAGATCATCACAGATGATGAGATCTGGCCTATCATTGTTATACAAGATCCCACGAACCTGCTGTCCAGCGCCTCGAGGCATTACTGCGACACCAGAAGACGTAACCCACATATCCTTAGTCCAATCCGTACCTTTGATTGGGCCAAAGAGCTTCGCAATCATCGCGTTTGTGAGCAGCTCACGCTTCAGGTTCTCACTTTGTAGTGTCGCTTGAGTAGCCGTATTACTAATCGGTACAATGTACTTTTTACTACGGAAGAGGATCTTTTTCCCTGGAAGGGCAAGATTGACCAGAGAAGTCTTCCCAAAGCCACGTGGAGCAGCAATCGCAACTTTCTGACAAGAGTCATCATCGATCAGCTCCTCTATAATCTTATGCAGCGGAGAGAATGGCAGGGTAAACCTGTCCGGGAACAGAACCTTTGCCGACATCAAGGTGCTGTTGTAGCAGTGTGCAAGCACATCTTTCAGATCAGGAGTTATAATACTCATGCAGCCTTCTCCAACTTCTCTACACGCTCAAGTAACTCGGCAATGCAGGCAGTCGCAACCTGGATCAAGTCACTATTACTTCTGCCATACCTAGTCTCAGACTTTACCTCCTTGATCTTACCATCAGCATCGAGAACACTACAGGTCTCAAAAGAGGCCTCACGACGAAGCTCCTGAGCAAGCTTACTCCCATCATGATGCTTATATGCGTCAACTATAGACGCAAGCATATCCCACTTCTTGCGGTCGACCACTTCATTATCTAGTGACCATGCGTTCTCATACAGCGATCCTCCGATAGACACGTCCCCAGCACTGGTTATTCTCATAGCCTCAGTGTTGGCCGCATAGATCTTCACAGTACCATAGTAACTACCAAAGTATCCATAGCTAGTATCATGATACATGAAGATAAACTTTGACCCTGAATAGGAACCATAGTATGCTCGATACTGTCCAAAGCCGGAGTCACTACTAGAGCACAGCTGCATAATAGATGCATAACCAGGACTACCGACGGTCCCGTAGCATCTAAAGGTGGCATTTCCGTTACCGTCTGCAGTGCTAGTATTAAGAAAGCAGCTAGCTCCAACAAAGTACAGATTAGCAGTAAAGTACGCATATAGCCAGGCGTTAGACGGGAGTCCTAGGTTTATAACCCCATTATCATTAGGGTAGAACGCATACGTAGTACTCTTATACCTAAAATATAGGTTCCTTGTGCTTGTGGCTCCATATGTAGCTGCGAACCTAAGATATCCATCACTACCAGACTGAGCCTCAAACCCACAAGATCCAGCAGACAAAGTAGCAGACCCTCCACCAGACGCTACGTCGCCTTGTAGAGAGATGTCTCCTCTAGCTTGTACGACGATATCCTCAAAGTACATCTGACAGTCACAGTACACTCCACCTGTCTTTACACTAGCAATACTGAGAGCATTAGCATACTGACCTATCACAGACTCTGCTGTAGTAGAGTACTTAAAGCTTGCGATACCAGGTGTAGTAGCGTGTCCAATGAAGATTAGCTTCTTAGTAGTCTGCACATACATGAAGCCGCTAGAATCACCGTAGATCGACAGCGCACCAGCTGAAGAGTATAGGTTAAAGTAATCAGCCCTCACGTTAAACGCACTACTAGAGCCTCCACCAATAAGTTCGATGCCAGTAATCTTACCATTAACGTCAAGTGTTACTGTGTAGCTGGCATAGACGTCATCCTCTAGATCACCGACATCAACAGCTAGCGCAGCTGTGGCGCTAGCATTATTGGAGATACCAGTAGTATTATTAACCACTGTAGCCTGCAGTGTGGTAATGCTAGACGCGTGTGCGCTAACTGTACCCTCAAGAGTGTTTATGTCTCCCTGGGCTGTCAAAATGTCTGCGGCGTTTGCGCTAACATTAGCATCTGTACTAGCTAAGTCGACCTCAAGGGCAGAAACATCACTTGCAACAGCAGTAATCGCGTCCTCATTCGCCGTTATGAGCACCCCAAGTGCCGTAATTCCATTAGCATTTGCCGTGATGTTGTTGTTCATCGAGGTATGTGTAGCTTCTACAGCATCTACGGCAGCTGCTAATGCCACTACATCGCCATCCAAGTCAGAGACAGACGACTGCAGAGACGAGATCGCGCTAGAATTGGCGCTAATAGTGCCTTCAGCAGTACTTAGGTCTGTTTGCACCTGCAGAATGAGCGACGAGTTAGCAGAAATCGCCCCTTCGTTAACAGTAACCCTAGAATCAAGCGCAGCTAACGAACCAGCGTGCGCGTTTATGGAGTTGTCCAGGCTAGTAACATCCGCCTGAACGCCAGCAATCAACGAAGCATGAGACGAAATAAGCCCTTCTGCAGCGTCTACGTCAGCCTGGAGCTGCAGGATCGACGAAGCATGGCCGCTTAAGGTAGTTGTATGTCCACCTACAGTAGTCGTAAGACTACCGATATCACTCACCACAACAGCCAGCCCATCCTCTAGGCTAACAACTCGACCTTCGAGGGCGCTAATACCAAGGTCTACGAACTCCAGTCCGTCAAGAGTGCTCTTTACTCTAGCTACATACCCTGACGCGCCAGAGTACGCACCAGGAGTATCAGTCAGCGCTAAGAAGGTATTCGCTCCTACTGTCTGCTCCACAGTAAGGCCCACCCCACCACCTTCTTGCACAAGTACACTCTGTTCAGTAACGACTACCTGCTGATGAGTCTCAGATGCCTCAACAACGACAGGAGCGACAGCCTGAGGAGTTACACTCTGAACAGACTCCTCAGTCGCGACAAGCAGACCAGTCTCTTGAGCTCGCACCACATAGACTTGAGCTTCAACGTCTACTACATGCTGATCCTGATCTGTTACTGTAACATTAAAGTCCGTCATCTAGTCACCGCAGGAGACACAAGCACAGTCCCTTCGAGAAGTCTAGTTGCCACCCCAGCAGCACTGGTTAATTTAAGATCGTACACATACTGATCCAGTTCCAACAGCTCGGTGTCACCAGCAGATATTGTGGCCACAATAGTTCCTGCTGCGCCTCCTAACGTAATGCCATTAGAATGCGTCAACTCAATAATAGGGTCTTCATCATCAATATCTGCGCGGATGTGCAGTCTGGCTGTAAAGTCCGTCAGATCTACTGCACTTCCAGTAGCATCTGTCCAAGTAAACGTCTTGGAGTAAGTTGCTCCTTGCTCTATGTATAAATCATACTTTCCAGCCATAGCCACTCCGTTCAAAATTTGAAGCTAGTTTTTATGTGATGCGTCTAGATAGCGCCGAATCTGGTCTTCCCTGATCTCTTTCACCAAAACTTTTATTTCTGTGATACTCTTGCACGCCTCTTCTGTTCGTGTAATCCTAGTCTCATGATTGATAAAGGCCGTAAAGAAGAATCCAAGGGCCAAGATTATAACCATCAACACTGACCACCACTTCACAGTGATTGTCGTTTCTCCTAAGGTCTCGTGTCTTCTGTCATTCATGCCAAACTGCTCCTTCATATGCGATCCTCAGACTACCTAAAGTCATCGTGCACACGAAGTGTAGTAGTGTTTCCTCGCCCAGTCCAGCCACTCAAAGTCAGCTCAATCTGAAACTTATACATTCCAGCCTCATCAAGGTCACCTTCTGCAGTCACATACTTCACGTACTGGCTATCATAGACAGCTGCCGGCCAGGATACTGTAGTTCCAGAAGGCTTCAACACCTCGATGGTAACATCAGTAGCACCTGTAATATCCTGTCCTGCGTCCAAGATAATTGTGAGGCCTATTTCGTCTATATAAATCTTATCCGCCATTACTATCACCCTGTCCCAGAATAGAGGCCTGGCTTATACCGATCATAATCTCAGACTCCCCTACAAGATCATCCGGTATAGGACTATCAAGAGAGATCTCCATTGTGATGCTACTCTCATCCAACACAGCTATTGTAATCTCACTAGCATCCTCTATAGACGTGAGGATATGAGAGTCAAGAATAAGAACTTGCTCACCCTCACGAAGAATAGCAGCAGTTCCAGTGAGAGTGAAGATACCTACACCAGCAGCAAGAAGGTATGTTCTCCGCCAATCTACTGCCGAACCACTCAAGCTAAAAGCTGCGCTGTCCGCCAATACTCGCCGTCCGACAAAGAGGCCTACATCTGCTCCTGCTGTCAGGAAGCTAGCTCCGCCAGCATCCATACTAAACTGTCGGGTTAGGAGAACTGTAGTGCCACTAAGCGCAAAAGCTCCTACTCCGACTGGCATCTTTCTGGTAGCTCGAAGCCCTACAGCGTCTCCACTCAGCACAAACTGCCCAGGGCCTACTACTAAAGGATACCCTTTATAGATCCTGATGGAAGAGCCACTTAGCCCAAACTCCCCACTCCCTGCTGCCATCTTCCGGAAGGCTAACAGGCCCACCTCCCGCCCTGAGAGGTTAAAGGCTCCTGCCGTGGCTACAATGGCTCTTCCATAATAAAGATCTGTAGCAGAGCCTGTCAGAGTGAAAGAAGCACTTCCAGCAGCTAGCCACCTATCAGATAAGAGATCTATCGCAGTCCCACTTAATGTAAAAGATCCACTATTAGCAGCAAGTATACGAGTAGCAATAAGTCCAGCTGCTGTCCCAGACAGTGCATACGAGCCTGAGCCTACGGTTATCTGCTGATGGCCATCGCAGATTCGCGTATCCCCATTCTCCGCAATGCGGACGCTTCCGTCCTCAGCTACTCTCCTTACCCACTCTGCCATATTACGCTGCCGTCAGAATGCTCGCTGTCACATCCCAAGTGAATGTCTCACCTTCATTAAGGGTAATAGAGGAACCATAGTCCCAATACCCAACCAGCTTGTCCGACTTCGAAGAGTTGAAGAGAATAGCATACCTAAACGGGCCTATACCTCCTGCAGTAGCTGTCCAGATAAGATCTGTGGTTACAGCAAGAGTGTAGGTTCCTCCAGACTGGCCGGACGCATCTACTGTGACCGTCTTCTGCTCATATCCATTAGCCGCTGCGGGAGGTGGATGGTTAGTCACCGTATCCAGCACTGTGTCTGTGGCAGGTGTTGGCGCGCTATTAGTGAGTGCAATCTTCAACGTGTCGCTTGAGAAGTCATGCCCTGCCTCGAACACTTCTTCTATGAAAGTGTAGAACTTTGCAAAATCAGCCATCGTTACTTACCTCTCTTGATTTGCTGGTAGCCGTAGTATACAAAATATGTAGTCCCGACAGCAACTGCCAAGACTCCAATCTCTGTCTCCCTCAGAACGTGCAGGACATACGCAGACCATTCAGGGTCCCACTTCCAAATCATACAAGCGAATATAATAAGGCCTAGAAATGTCCCCATCACCATGTATGCTAAGACCCGCCTAGTGATAGAGGACAACGAGTTTTCGCTAACAATCTTGTCTTGGATACTCAGCCAGGTCTCGGTGAACTTCTGTGCGGCTACGGCCCGCTCCTGGTCCGTAAAGAAGGCGTTGTCCAGCATCCCA
>Ga0209200_1000444_pt1 | contig 47287 bp, 41 predicted proteins | sample AD_UKC033_MetaG_FD_184406 | JGI IMG/M metagenome (GOLD analysis project Ga0209200, IMG submission 184406) | Active sludge microbial communities of municipal wastewater-treating anaerobic digesters from USA - AD_UKC033_MetaG (SPAdes) (version 2) | ecosystem: Engineered > Bioreactor > Anaerobic >... | reverse complement strand
GTTTTTTTCGGTGAACGGAGAACCGCTCAACGGTCAACCAGTTTCTCTTGATTTCCCAGCCCCCGACGCCGGTCTTACAACTCACAAGTTGCATCTTGGAACTAATCTTGGTTTTCACATTCTCTTTTCGGCTATCGAAACATGAGTCAAGGTAACTGGACATTCCTCTGCACTAAGAACTACTTCCCAGTTCTTTCCTCCGTCTTTTGTGCGCAGTATCTTTCCGAATTGTGGGTATCCGGCCGATGAGCCGACAACCAACGCGTTACTCCTGTCGAGAGCATCTATTCCTAACAGAAAGGAATTGCTCGTTCCTGCCGGAGGCTGCTCCTCCCAACTTATTCCACTGTTTTCAGTAAGGATTATCGTATCGAAATCGCAGGCTGCCCAGTAAGTTGAACTATCCAGCATTACCAGAGAGTTCAGGTCTTTAGCGAAAAGAGGACCTCCCGTAACCCATTGTTTCCCACCATTCGCGGTTACCACATAATGGCCCTGGCCACCGTGGATAACTATGTGGTTTTCATCTGTGGCCTTTACACCTATCCATCCATTGTCATTGTAATTGTTTGGCAGTTCAATCTCTTCCCAGGTCTGGCCACCGTCTTCGCTCTTCAGAACTATGCCGGCTCTGGGTGTTGATTTGTTTCCAACAGCATAAATCACGTCCTCGTTTATTGCATGGATTCCTTGAATAATATACTCTGAAGCCATTTCTGGAAGGTCACATACTGTCCAGCTTCCACCGTCGTCATCAGAGAAGATTACAAGTCCTTCGTCACCGCTTACCCAAATTCTATCTTCAAAAATCGAAAGGAAAGAGAAAAATGAATCAGTAGCAACTTCCGATACTCCAACTATCTCCCAGTCGGAACCGCCGTTAGTCGTTTTCAGTAATAACCCGTCTGAACCGCAAGCCCAGACTGTATTCTCATCTACGGAAAGAACGTCCTCCAAACTCTTACCTTCAGGCAGGATGTCCATGGCCTGGCGTGTCCAGGTTTCACCGGAATCGTCCGAGAAGTAAAGCATTGCGATTCCGTTTGTGTCTGTCTGCCCCACTACCCATGCGCGGTAATTCTTTACTTTGGGAAAAGGGATGCAGCTGCTCACAAGAAATAGAATCACCAGAAAACCTACAAATGCTATCAGTATCTTCCTCTTCATTTTCTCCTCCTTTGAATTCACTCTACAAGAGTAATGGTCGCCACTAAATGTTATCGTGGGAATATTAGAAAGCTGTAGTCCGCATTTGACGGAACGGATTTAGAGCATCTCGTTCATATCGTCTCTAGTAACTAAGAGCTATATGAATGACGACAGTAGAATAATAGCACTTTCACCTTCTTGAAGATGAGTGTTATAGAGTTAGTATCCTTGGAGGAGGGTTCATTCTCGCAGCCCCATGCTTCATGAAAGTCGTGAAGTCTGTCGGCTGTGAATTAATTTTTGGGGTAGTCATGTCAAGTAGATTCAGGATTCGAGCAGGGGTTTGCAGCCCAGTCAGCTTTATGTATCGTCTACCAAACTCAGAGCTATTCAGAGTGAAGAGTGTTTCGATTCCGGTCATTTATATTGATGAAAGACTTGCTATAACCGACGGGCATACAAGAGCCGTTGCGGCAATCATCGAAGGTCAGGATTCAATGCTCGTCGAGATAACAGATGAGAAGCTGGACGGCATATGAGGAAGGTTTGAAGTGGTGCTTAGAGGAAGGGATTTTTACGCCATATGACCTTGTTGGCAGAACAATTATCCACGAGGATTACAGAATGTTCTGGTACGAAAGATGCGAACGTCTTCACGAATAGTTGAAGTCTAAGCGAAGTAGTACGTAGTGAATATCCTATCGGCCGATCAGTTTAGTTTTATCGCTAGGTCTGTTTCTAGGTCTTGCCTGCCTTTTGCTCGTTTAGTGGTCCTTGATAACTAAGCGTGCTTATTACGAAGAATAGTATTGCGGCCGCGAAGCCTCCTGCAACAAAAACAAATGCCAGATTATAGCCACCTAGGGCTATCAAAGAACCTATAAGACTCAAGGCAAGCGATTGAGAGAGCACCATTACTATGTTATTTAGGCCGAAGATCTTTCCCTGATTTGCAAGGGAAACCGTATCTGAGACTATTGTCACGTTGAGGGCGAGAACGATTCCTAAAGCAAAGCTGAAGAGAATCAACACGATCAGCATCAGAAATGGGCCAAGATCCAGGAATCCGGTGTAGAAGACACTCACCAACAAGAAAACGCCGGCTAGAATAGAAAGCGCCGTAATGTGCAGCCTTCTCTGTCCTAGCATTTTGCTTAGAGTGCCAGTCATAAGAGAAGTCACGCCACTCACAAGAGTTGATATTCCCATTATTGACGATGCAGTGCCAAGAGACACACCAATATCGCTGCTGATGAAAGAGGTCAAGTAAGGAAGTATCCCACCCATGGAAAACCATAAGCCAAACTGAGAGATCATCACAAAGACTATCTTTCTGTCAATTCTGAATCTCAAGTCTTCTTCCCTAATACCTACAGCGGCATCATCTACTTGAGAACCAGAACGAAAGAAGAAAATCGGAATAACTAGGACAGCAGCAGAAATCGAGAAAATCACAAATGCGGTCTCTTCGCTTCTTGAAAGGGCGACTCCAATGAACAGGGAACAGAGAAAGGTCGCTATATTCATAACACCCATCATGAATCCGTAGTTTCTGTCCTTTCTGCCGGGCTTACTCACGTTGCTGACAAGGGCAGAGTATGGAGTAAGAAGACTGAATATTGACATGGTGAAAACGACAGCAGCAATACCCAACAAGATTTCATTGCCTGTGCTAAGCATGAACATGCTGGCAATTGCGATGATGAAGAGACCTTTAATGAAGAAAAGGTATTTCCTGTTTCGGTCGCCTAGATAGCCAATTAGCATTCCGGTGAAGATCGTTATAATCATTCCTGCAGAAACCAGGTTTCCTGCCAGAGCGGTTGAGTGAAACTTGCCATTGAGATACGGGATTAGAACGAAATTGAAGATTCCATAGATGATCCCCACAGAGGCACTTCCGGACAATAGTCTAATCATCTATATCACTGGTCTCCTCTACGTATCGCACATACTTCTCCAGATCAAGATTTTCGTTTGTTTTCAATACTCTTTGAGTTATGAAGTGAGGGATATTGTTAGTTTCGCCTTGGAGAGAAGACAGTGAACCTGCTATTGCTGCAATGGTATCGGTGTCTCCGCCGATCGAGGCACCCATTCTTATTGCTTGCCACACATCATCTCTGCAGAAAAGGCCGATGGCAATCGCTGCAACTGCTACGTCTACCGCCTCCATAGTCGTGCCAAACAGATAGTAGATTCTGTCGAGAAAATGGTCAGGCAATTCGCCGCCTATGAGATCTCTGATCAAAGAAAGTCTTTCACCGGCAGAAGGTCCTACGAATTCGGCGCAAGAGAGTTCTTCAGCTAATCTTGAGCCTCTAATGGCTGCTTCGATAATCCCATTGACACCCTGCCCCTTTGCTGCATAGTAGTAGGCGAATCCGACTGCGAGGGAAGCTTCGAGAGCAAGATTCGTGTTATGAGTAGGGACCGTGCATTCTATTATTACTTCAATTAGATGCTTTTCACTTTTGTTGAGGCTGCATAAGACTGGAGCAAGCACTCTCATTGGGGCCCCACTGGTAGTGCCCAGACTCTCGAACTCTTCTTTGTTCTTGAAGGCTTCGATAGCTCTTTTAGTGCTTGGGCCTATGTATCCCTTCGCAATAGGGTCACGCTCGTCGGCCCATCTGCAAAGAGCTTCCTTGACCGTCTCCTGTAAGAAGTTTCTTTTCTCATTGTAGAGCTTTATCAAGTATAGCACCTGCTCTGTGTCGTCAGTTATCTGACCTCTTGTTAGGTTTTTGTGGATAGGTGAGTGTTCCGGTTCTAGCAAATCACTTACGAAGTCGAACCTGGCAGAGATTTGCCGGCGGGTCATGAATTCCGTTACCATTCCCATCGCATCGCCAACGGCGAATGCTTCAAGTGCCCTGAAAATTCTGTTCATTCTTCATCACGTCTTTTCACGCCAAGTCCTGCCCTTCCATTTATTTTCACTTTGATTCCCTTGGATGCTGAAAGATCCACCCTTGGATTTCCATCGATTACGCAGAAAGCTTCGAAGCCGGACAAACTTACTGTATCACTGTTAGTTAGAATGAACTGCTTGATCTCCGCAGAGACTGTCTCGCCCGGTTCAACCATAGTTATTATCGGTCTGGAAGAGACAATCATTGCCGAGTTACAACTCGAGTAAGGCAGCCAGCAAAGGAGGCCGCTTACTGCCTTATAGGCGAACAATCCCTTAGTGTCTTTGGAAAATGGAGAGATAATGATTTGAGATGTACGAAAATGAGGTGAAACCTCCTCTCCGTTAATCTCCAATCTGCTTGTTTCTGAAGCGATTGATACAGGTTCTCTCGGTGTTCTCTCATTCCTGTAGAAGAAGTTCGAAGCGTCGATTGTTAAGTTCTTTCCTTCTACTGTCGAAATCAAAGTTTCGGAAATGACTACATCGTTGAATGCCGAACTTATGTAGTCCTCTTCGAAGACATCCAGTCCCGTTACCCATTTAGGCTCTATATTCAGGAAGTCAAAGTCAAGTATGTCAGCGGCCGATCTGAAGACGATCAGTGGTCCGCAATTGGCCGTTCCTAAAGCCACACCCGCAACTGGCGCAAGCCTTCCAGTCAGCCGCATACCGGCGACAACATCGGATGCAGTTCCATCCCCTCCGATCGATATCACCAGATTCATTTTTGAAAGGGCGTTACCGGCGTTTATGGTGTCTCTGTAATCGTTGTGGATCGTCCCCGATCCGGTTACTTCTAGATTGAAATACTCTTTCAGGTGAAGATGGGTAGATTTCGTGCAGAATAGGTGCAATTTCTCAAACTTCTTGGCAAGAGCCTTCATGAGATCAAGGTCTTTCTCTCGCTTACCAGAGTTTGGATTGTAGACTAATCCGATTCTCATATTAACTCTGCATTCGGAGTATTTGAAGAGCAGTACTCCTATCCGTTACGATTGAATTGATATACCCGGCCTTTATTGACGCATAAATTGCCTGAGCTTTCTCCTTGCCACCTGCAATCCCAATGACCTCTGGTACTTCCTTCAGCTGATCAAGAGATATCCCGAGGATATTCTCATTTCCGGAAACGCAAGGCGTTCCGTCCGCGTTGAAGAATCTCGCTGCAATGTCGCCAACTGCCGCATGTTTCATAAGGTTGGCAAGGAACTCCTTGTCATAGATGTTCTTGAAGGCGTTGGACAGGGATATAGGCTCCCCTATCCCGACAATGGCCAGATCTAACCTCTTCCACATCTCCGACATGAATCTTATAGAACTGTCTTCAAGCATCATGTTTAGAGTCTTCGCGTTTTCTATGAAGGCTGGAGCGAAAAGGTAGTAACGGTTACTGTGAAAGGAATTCGCAATCTTTTCGACAATTGAATTCATTTGATACTCGTGACGCAACTGGCCGACACCGCCGATTAGGGGTATGAATGTTGTGTTTGGAAGCTCCCCATTGAATACGACTCTTTCAACTGTCTCGTACAGAGTTCGACCCCATGAGATCCCCACAAGCTGTCCATTCTTCACGTAATCGGGGAGGAATTTCGCTGCAGACATCGCAATTGAATTGATAGTTCCTCCATCCGATGCTTCGTCCGCAACGATGACGTTCTTCAGTCCGAATCTCTCTTTCATTTCTATTGAAATCTCTTCGAGATTTTCCACTTTTCCCGAATCAATCTCTATCCTAACGACTCCCTCATTCTTGGCTTTTGTGAGCAGCCTGCTGACTTGGGGCCTGGATATTCCAACCAATCTGGCGATCTCGCTCTGTGTCTTGTCCTCAATATAGTAGAGTTTGCAAACTTTCATCATTGTGTCTCTATCAGCCATAAGCCCCTTCATCTTAAATCTTTCCTCCCTTCTACGAGGTTGGGTCCAATTACAGAAACCGCTTCTGCCGCCTTCTTGTGGCCGTAATAGATACTCTGGATTGGATCACCGCACTTCGTGAACTTCTCCATAAATCCTGCGGCGAAAGCATCACCGGCTCCCGTAGTATCCAAGATTTCTTCAGCGATTCCTTCAACCTCGAAGGAGCGGCTATTCTTGTTTCTGTCCATCCAGATCGTTGCAGCCGATCCTCTGGTTATTATAATATTCGAAGAGATCTCACTGATCCTTGTCTGAAGGTTCTCTGCTTCTCCTTCCGACAAAATAGTGTAATCCGATAAACAAGCTACCTCAACAACGGTATCGGCTCCAAAATACAGACCACATCCACCTGGTACATAGACTTTCAGAGATTCAGCTGTCTTTCGGAATGCATCGAGCGCCACTTCTTTGAAACTGTCCGCCACGCAAATCGCATTGTATCTCTTTTCGTCGATTACACCACGAAAGAGAGCATGGCCTCCAAGGGATATGATTCTTCTCTCTCCATGTGAATCTATCATTACTAAAGTCTCAGCGCCAGATCCATTTTCCACGACGTAACTAAGATTCATGCTTGACAAAGAGAGCTTCTCTAGAATCCACTTCGAAGATAAATCATTTCCCGTTCCGAAGTAGAAATCAGTTTCAACGCGACGCGAGAGATTCAAAGCTATGTTTGCTCCCGAGCCTCCGATGAAATCATGTGTGCTTCTTGCAAATACCATAGAATCTCTTTCAGGAAATGAATCGAGAATCACATACCTGTCGATAGAGGCGGCTCCGATGACAGCGATTCTCATTTTATCGCACCTCTCGTAAGCCCTCCGATAAGATACTTCTGTGATAGTAGAAACAGAAGGATTGGAGGAAGAGCAGTGATGAGAGCGCCGGCCGACAGAGCGCCCCACTCTACGGCACCTCCAGTTCCAACAAACCTTGAAAGGAAAACGGGAAGGGTACAATTTGCATTCTCTCTCATTATTACGAGCGCAAAAAAGAACTCATTCCAAGAGAGAAGGAACGCGAACGTTCCAACGGCGACTATCCCCGGAACTGCCATTGGCACGATTATCTTCCTCATTGCCTGAAATCGATTACAACCATCTATCATTGCAGCTTCTTCAAGCGCCTGGGGAATCTCATCGAAGTATCCCTTAAGCAACCAGCTGCAGAACGGAATGGTAAAGGTAGTGTATAGAATAATCAAGCCCAGGGGGTTGTTTTGAAGGGAATACCGGTTCAGGAGAGAAAAAAGACCGATAATCATGAGAATTCCCGGGAAAGCCTGGGAAGCCAGAAGCCATAGTATCAAAGGATTCTTGCCCTTGAACTTGAATCTGGACATTGCATACCCTGCCAGTGTAGTGATAATTATGCAGAGTAGAACGGTGACGAGGGTAACCGTCATACTGTTTGTGAAGTTCCTACCGAAACTGGTGTCCTGGAAGATCTTCGAGTAGTTTCCCAGATAGAATTTCTCCGGAAGCTTCAAAGGATTCTGATAAATGTCAGTAGTTTCTCTGAAAGAATTTAGTATTAGCATTAAGAGAGGAGAGAGAATTAGCAGAACCACTAAAAACGCCACGATGTTCATTGTTATTACTACGCTTCTCTTAGGCCTCATTTCTAACCTCCCTTATATAGAAGGCAACAGGTAGAAGGAGTATAAGCAAACATATGACGCCGATTGCAGAAGCGTATCCCTGCTGGAAGTATGCGAAAGCATTTTGATAAGAATACAGCGATAGTAGCATTGAAGAGTTCCCCGGTCCGCCGTTGGTCATTGAGTAGACTATGTCGAACATGTTGAAAGTCCAGATCGTGTTCAGTGTAACAAGGATAAGAATCAGACTTTTCATTAAAGGCAGAGTGAGATGGAAGAACCTCTTGAATACTCCGGCACCATCTATCTCGGCAGCCTCGTATACATCAGAAGGTAGGGACTGCAATCCAGCCAGAAGAGTCACAATAACGAACGGGAGGCCTATCCAGATGTTTGCGACTATGCAGGCGAAGAGAGAATAACCCGGGGTCACCAACCAATTGGGAGGATTTGCAAAGCCCACTGCATTCAGAAAGGAATTAAGCGGTCCCATAACTCCGAAGATGTATCTCCAGATAAGTGCCGCTACAACGGGGGTTGTCGCCCAGGGCAGAAGGATCAGCGCTCTGTATAGACCTCTTAGCCTTATGTATGGTAGATTGAGCAGCAGAGCTATCAACATACCCAGAACAAGCTCAAATCCGACACACGCAGCCGACCATATAAGGTTATTCTTGAGCCCGGTCCAAAACAGATTGTCAGACACGAGATCTTTGAAATTATCAAGGCCGGAGAAGTACTTTCCTCCTCCGAAGACAGCGTCGGAAAAGAAGCTGTTGTATATCCCGTTGACAAATGGGTATACGCTTATTAGCGCTACTACTACCAGTACTGGCAGTATATATGGCATTGCCTTCGCCGTTTCGCTCTTTCTGATTTGTCATCACTCCCGGCAGTTACCGAGTGAATCGGTAGAATGTATCTAGTAGTATGCCATTTTCGCATTTTACTAGCGAACACACGCTGCTAATACGAAAACCACGAAGAAACGTCTCAGAAAAACTCAGTCTGAAGTGCTGCGAGCTTATGTAGTGTATTCCTTTCATTCTCTACAAGTTGCAGCAAATCATTGAAGCCCGAGTTTCTTCAGCATTTTGTTTCCCTCAGTAACTGTATCCTTCAGGGCGGCGTCCAGACTCATGTTACCCAGTATAACTTTTTCGAGATTAGGTACAAATAGCTTCCACTCGAAGGAGTAGAATCCTGGCATTCCTGGTTTCACGTTGTCCGAGTATTGGAGCCAGGCCTTAGCAACATCCCATTCATTTTCTGGAGAGCTGAATCTTGGATCTTCAAGCGAAGACTCTCTGACAGGGAAGAGATAATCACTGTAGCTTATCTCTGCTGAGTTTTCAGTATTTGTCATGAATTCTATGAATGCAAAGGCTTCATCCTTGTGTTTGGACAGCTTCGATATACCAAAAGCCTGGGGGTCAGATGCATTGATCCTGTTGTCTTCATTCTTGACAAGAAGCATACCCCAGTTGAAACCTTTGTTCTGAAGCAAGAAGCGTCTGTTCCAGCAGCCAAAGGTGACCATTGCGTACTTGCCGTTTATGAACCCCTGCATAAGAGAGGTGTAGTCTATGCTTATGACGTCTCTAGGCATCACCTGGTGTTCAGTTATTAGTGAAAGGTAAAACTCAATTGCCTCTATAGCTCCCTCATTGATCTCAACCTTCCATTTATGATTGCTGTCCTTTGTAAGTATCGTTCCATCTTTCTGAGCGATCAAGGTCCAGTGAAACCTTTCCATAAGAGGAGCAAGGATTCCCCAGGTTATTACATTTTCGTTCTCATCTTTCTTTGTAACTCTTTGAGCAATATCAAGCAGCTCTTCCCACGAAATCATTCTGTCGAGAGGCAACCTGATTCCGCTTTCTTCGAATATGTCTTTGTTGTAAAAGATCACCTGTGTCTCCTGGCACCAAGGGATCCCGTATAAATTTCCGGCAAAATCGTAGCAGTCTTCGAATATATGAGCAGGAATGTCGCCAATTATTTCGTCACTCACGTAACTGTTAAGGGGGGCCGCATATCCCATCATTCCATATTCTCGGAATTTCTCGGCGTCAGTGTGAAAGACATCCGGCGCGTTTCCGCCTTGAAAACTTGTCAGCAGATACTGGTCTGAAGACTCCCAGGTGCCCCAGATAATGTTCACCTGAACATCTGGATTATCCATGTTCCATATATCGACCAGATCGTATATCTTGTCAACGGCTGCAGGCTGCCAGGCAAGACAGTAAAAGTCCAGGGTAATGGCGAAGACCGCCGCAGTAATTATTAGAAGTAATGAAATGACAAATACCTTCTTCACTCAAATCCCACCTAGCTTGAGACCTTAACGACAATCTTGGCTTTGGTCTTGTCTGTAGCATCATTGAAAGCTTCTACGATATTCTCGAGGTCCCGTACTTTGGAAATCAGTTTAGAGAAAGAATCTGGATCACTGGTGATGAAGCCGAAGGCCTTCTTGAAATCCTTCTCGGAGAAACCAAACGTGCCGACGAGGTCTACCTCTTTATAGTGAATAAAGTAAGGATCTATCTCCAGGACTGTGTCTCTCGACATTCCACCAAACAACTCAAATGTTCCACCTGGATGGACGAAAGGCAGAAGCGAGTTGACAAGTTCCTTTCTATCATTTGCAAGGATGATTGAATCGAAACGAGGATTACTGTTCTTGAAGCTTTCGAAACCAGACTCACTGAAGTCTATCGTTTTGAGGCCACAGTTCTCAGCCATAGATAGTCTGTTCTTATCGATATCGGAAATGTATGTCTCGCATTTCATGTTTTTCAGAGCGTTTCCTAGGAGCAATCCCATAGGACCGCTTCCAACAACCAGGACTCTGTCTTCGGCGGTTATCCTGGCTTTGTCTATGCCATGAATTGCACAGGCGAGCGGTTCTGTAAGGGTTGCGGTGCTCTCGGGGACATGATTAGGGATCTTCAGAGTTGCCCTTTTCAGGATCTCTAATGGAACTTTGACATACTCGGTGAATGCTCCTTCGACCCAATGTTTCTTTGAGCAGAGCTCGGGAACTCCTTTCTGACACATTTCACATTTGCCGCACTCTATGTACGGAGCAATCACGTAGCTAGCATCACCGAAATCGTAGTCTACCGACGCTCCCTTTTCAACTATCTTTCCGGTGAACTCATGGCCTAGAATGCAAGGCGGTTTGAACATGTGATGCCCTTTGTTGAATGTCTTTATGTCTGTGCCGCAGACGCCAACCATACCTATCTTCACGAGACCTTCGTCTGCCTGGATAACGGGCTTGCTTATATCATCGATTTCGATCTTCCCGATGCCCTTGTAGATTGCTGCTTTCAAATGAACCACCTCTTATCGCAGATAATGGGGGAGTTGCCTCCCCCATCACGAAATCACATCTCAACCCTAACTTCGATTACGTACCATGCCCAGTTGTCAGACGGATACTTGTCGGTGATCTCCGGGAAGTCGTTGATCGGATATGCAAGCTTTATAGGACCGCCCTGGCTCGCAGGAAGAGCCCTGAGGTTTTCTCCCGATCTGGTTGAGTGAGTCAGCATTATAGGATACTTCAGTGCGTCTTCGTAAGCTACCGCGAATTCTTTCTCGTCGGAGCAGACCATCACTACGTTCTTCGCGCCTGAAGGAACTCCCACGAACTTCAAAAGATCGGCGAGAGTCACTCCAACATATGTCTTGTCTCCCATCCACGGATCGGTTACAAAGAACTCGGTTTGGGGCAGTTCTTTGAACTCATCCAGCGTGAGTTGCCAGGCGCCTTCCTCATTTCTCAATGCGATCACGCCACTAATTTTGATTACAGGATCTGCGATTACCGCAGCAGAAATGAGAAGCATTGCCGCAAGAACAACCAGTAAGGCTTTCTTCATACGTATTTCCCCTCCTTATTCTTCCTGAACAATTCCCTCGGCCACCAACAGCTTGATCGGATCAACCACTCTCTCGCTGTTTCTAAATATTCCGTACAGAGAGTATTTATATTCTTTTGAAATGGTGAAGGGAACGTCCAGATTGGTTATTTGAACCATGAAAGTATCACTACCATCGTTGAATGTGTAGGTTTTACCCCACTGACCGGTATTGGCACAATTCGAGACAAGCACAAGTGATCCCTCGAAGTATTCTGGATTGGTTTTCATAGATTTGATATCTACCGAAGCGCTTCTAACGAAGAGCTTCTTTCTGAACTCTCTATCTCCAGAGTGAACAACTATCTCATTCAGGCCATCGTCACAGGAAGAAAGATTGACGTTGAAGTAGTACTCGCTCCAGAATCTCATCTCTTTCTTCAAAACATCACATTCGACGACACGGTCATTTAGAAGTACTACGATATCTTCTGTTGAAGGAAACGTGCAGAATCTGATGTACTCGACTCCCGAATAGGGGGACTCTCTGCTCATGTCGAACCAGCCGGAACGATCGTATGTAAGAGTTACGAAACAGTAATTTAAATCGCTTCTCTTCATCTCAAAAAGAGTGAACCCATACTCGTCACCAGTTGGAGAGGGACCTTCCCACCATGCTCCAGAAACGGCGCCACAGGTTAGCTCCACAAATGGAGCATCGAAGTACTCAATCATTGTGTGCTTGTGACCGGTAATGTGATATGAACAGTCATCAGCAAAAATCTGCATCAGTTCGTAGTAGTTATCGGTCTTGGCTAGACTGAATACCGGTTCATGTGAAAAGATCACGATTCTATTATTATTGGCAACTAGCTCAATGTCCTTCTTCAACCATTCAAGTTGCGGAGAATCGATTTCATAAACGAAACTGCCTTCGATGATGTTGTGAGTATTAAGAACTATATAGTGTGTTCCAAAGCTATTGAAAGAGTAATATTCGGGTCCGTAGACGTTGTGAAAAATGTCGTACGGATCGGCCTTCTTCTTGTTTGTCTCGTGATTTCCAACGGAGTAATATACAGGGATATTCGAGATGGTTAGATAGTCTTTAACCTTTGTAGCCCATCTGGTTGCAATTTCGTCATCGATGTCTTTGATACTTGCACCCATGTCTCCGTTGCAGACGATAAAATCGGGCTTGACTATCTCGAGAATCGAAACAAGCTTGGACATGTATTCATCTGGGCTGTCAATCATTTCTCTGTCCCCTAGAGATTCATAGAAGAGGTCGGGGTCATCCGCGTAGTGAATATCGTTTACAACGGCAAAGATACCATTCTCCACGGCTGGCATCAGTAAGAAATCGTGATTCTCAAGTCCCTTAACATACCATTCGCTGCACACATAACCGTCCGGTTTGATCAGGAATATGAAGCCATCCGAATCAGAGATACTGTAGAACCCCTCGCTGTCTGAAGAGACTATCTCAATTCCATTTGAAATAAGGCAACCCTGAACTGTCTGATCCTCCGGGTCGAGTATCCCATTTGAGTTCAGATCAACAAACACATGGCCCTCAATTCCGAAAACAGCGCTGAGAAAAAGAAATAGGAAAACCGTCAAGAGTGCTTTCTTCATAAACGCCTCCTCATTTCGGACTAGCCGTGAACAGTTTTCAGAAGTTTTTCGACATATTCGGTCTGATCATCGGCTTGAAATACATTCCTGCCGTAAGCAACCCCCTTTGCGCCGAGCTTCAGAGCCTCCCTCGCCATTTCGAAGGCATCCTTTCCCTTCGGTCCGCCGGCAATCACGACGGGCACAGGGACTGATTCCAGAACCTTCGTAAATGACTCAAAGCCCGTATAATAGACTTTTACAAGATCGGCACCCAGCTCATACGCTACTCTCGTTCCTAGTGCAATATACTCCGGATCAGTAAAGTGATCCGTGGCCTGCGGAAGCATTTCTGCAATCAAGGGCATTCCTAGCTTGCTGCATTTTTCTGCCACTTTTCCTATAATTTCAAGCGACGCGTTTTCACCGTCTCCACCTATGAATCCCATAACAACCACACCGTCGGCTCCTATTGACAACGCATGTTCGACGGAAGTAGTGATTCTGTGGTAGTCAAACTTTGTGGAGTAGTTAGTAGAGGCTCCCGTTATTCTACATAGAATCGAAACCTTTCCTCCAAGCAAATCTCCGTTCTTTTCGATGACGCCAGGATTTAGAATTATTGCATCGGGCCGGCCAGCGACTATGTTGCTCAACGTCCTCCTGACATCCCTGATGCCTTCTATCGGACCCTGGAACTGCCCGTGATCCATAGCGACGATTACCGTCTTTCCGTCTTCTCTAAGTATCCGGTTCATTCTAATCAGTTTTCCCGTCATGACATCTCTCCTATCATTTGTTCAGAACATATGTACCTAGATTATAGTACATTCCTTAAAGAAAACAAAACTGAAGCAAAGGATTTGGTAGTTTCATTTTGCGTGAACAATTAGGAATAGGAGTGAAAATTGGTTTCGGCGTTTGGACACATGAAGGTTTACTACTGTTCAATTTCCGTTCTTTTCTACTGCAGCAGATAATCAAGTTCTGGGTTAGCTTTGACACCAGATGATTCCGGACACGGTTCTATGATGGAATGAAGATTGTTACAGATGCCTTTACTTTGCTGTTCTACAGATTCTGAAGCCGAGATTTGTGATGGCGTGATCTGGCAAACCCTTAGATCTCACATCGATACTGACACCGACGGGGCAGTCTATCCAGCTGCCACCTCTCTTAACTCTGTAAGCTGAGAAGCTGTCAACATATGGATTCGCTTCTTCTGAACAGGAGTAGTCTGTGTGATAATCGCTAACCCATTCCCAAACATTTCCCAACAGATCGAAGATTCCCAGTTCGTTTGGAGCTTTGGTTCCTACCGGATGGGTCAAGTTCTCTGAGTTAGATTTGTACCACGCTACCAGGTCAACTGAGTTTCCTACCAATCTTGTGTAGCCTTCACTCGCGTTACCGCCTCTCGCCGCAAATTCCCACTCTGCGTCTGTCGGCAGCCTGTAACCCTTAACTTCGGAGGGATCAGTCGTTCTTCTGCCCATTGCATCAAGAATATGGCCCTCGGAGTCATAGGCTAGGGGTAACCCTTCCTTAAAGCTAAGCCAGTTACAGTAAGCTATCGCGTCCCACCAGCTTACGTTGATTGCTGGTCTGGAGTCTCTTCCCCATCCGGAATCGTCAGGAACGTTTCTTCCTGTTTCTTCACAGAAGGTATCGAACTCGTCGAAGGTAACTTCGCGCTTCCCAATGAAGTAATCATAATTCAGATTGATCCGTCGAACCGGCTCATTATCCACACCTTCCTCTCTCCATGTCGTTCCCATGAGAAAGCTTCCGCTATTTACGAGAACCTGTTCCGGCATTGAAGCACAGAGGAAAGAAGTGAAAAGGACCATAATAGTAAGCGAGAGCAATCTGTTCATGGAAGCAGCCTCCGGCACAGACAGTCTCCTAGAATACACAAATCCTAGAGACCGCGATGATTTTGTCTTCGCTACTAGTATATCAGTCGAGAGGATCGTGAAGCCTTTACTCAGGATTTGAGCTTTCGGCATTACCAAATCGTTCGTGGAAATTGATGTGTTTTCAAGAATCTTCGTATTGAGCGTGACATATTACTTTAGCTGCTGAGTGAATCGCAACCTGCTGTTAGAAAGAGGTCTCCTGGAAACGAAGTGTCTCTTTCAAATCTGTCTTAACCTATTAGCTCTGGTTTTGAAGTAGAACTAGGCCGAAAGTGTGATATTGATCTGCATATAAATAACTCTGTTATTGTTTGTTAGAAACAAGAAGCAAGATCTTCTACCAACCTCTCGATTTTTCTCTCTCGACCAAAGCTCCACCATCCCACGCTACCCTCTCCGCAGATCTCCGCCCCTTTCTCTCTGCAGATTTTCTTCATGTAGGTCAGTGTCTGCTTCCTTCCCAAAGCGGCTGGAAAGAGACCCGTAGCCATAACGGCAACCTTCTTGCCTTCAAGGGACTTCATTTTGGCAAGGTAACTCTTCATGGCATCTGCGGGTGCTCCGCCATTAACTGGAGAGCAAAAGATCAGCCCATCATATCTTTCGAGATCAGGAGTCTCCGATCTCAACCTTACCATAGATGCTGCTTTCCCTGCAGAAGTCAACTTATCTCTTAGCTTTTCAGCAACATACAAGGTATTTCCTGTTTTTGAATAAGCGATTATTCCGATTCTCACGACTATCACCTGCCTTTCTGGTCAGTATTCCCTCGACTTTGCACATTCCACACATTGTCGATAGGTTCCTTCTCAAAATCCAGTTCCATGTGCGAGGCATTGGCCCAATCTACCAATTCGAGTGAAAGTGATCCGTTATCTCTTTGAGCTTTCACAGTTGTTATTGCGCAGTTGGTTATAGAAATACCAGATCTTGAGAAGAAACTCTTAGGGTCGATCCCGTTGCAGACGAAGGGAAGTGTCATTGACAGAAAACCTCCGTGACTAACGGCCAGGACTTCTCCTTCGGGACATTCCCTTACCACTGTGTTCATAGCCTTCCAGAATCGATCGATAACTTCTCTGTGACTCTCTCCATTGGGGATTTTCTCATCTATCCTGCCATCAATCCAACTTTTAACGAGTTCAAGGAATGCCCTTTCTGCTTCCCCCTGAATGAGCTGACCCTCAAGTTCGCCAACGTGAAATTCACGGATCTCATCAAGTAGTTGAGATTTGATTCCAAGATCAGATGAGACTATTTGTGAAGTCTCCCTTGCTCTCAGTATGGGCGAGGTGTAAATCTTGCGAATATTCCTGAGCTTCAAGTGGCGCGCGGCCATTTTCGCCTGGATTCTCCCATCATCAGTCAGGGGAAAACCATCGTCACCATTTGCGAATACCCTTTCAACATTTGCCTGACTCTGTCCGTGTCGCATGAGATATATTGTTGTCATTTTTTGCCTCCGTGAAGTTACTCAAGAAGATGATAACAGATTTGGTCTGAAGGTTTTTTGGTCAAAACTCACAGAGTATTATGCGATAACTCAGAGTGCTCGACCCGTTTTGATGAGACTTGGGTTCCAGAGGTCAATATGTGAGATGAATATATCGATTCTAAGGCAGTTTTAGAAAGATAACTCTTGCCCACTTGCGGATTTTACGAATATGTCGGCCTAACGCCTAGTTGCCTCCCATGTTCCTTCGGCTGAAGGTTCGAATCTAGTGAAGGTTCCGGACATTGTTCCTTTCTCAGCGACTCCAGCGAAATCTATTTTGCTTTCAGAGGTCCAGGTGTTGATATTTACCCTGTGATCGTTGGAGATCATCCCAAAAAGCTCTTTACAGGTTGAATCAAGACAGAATTTTCCCCTGTAGTTATAGATTATGTGCTGCTCGATATGAAAAGTAGATGTCTTCGAGGCTCCACCAGAATAAGTCATTACAACATCCCAGCTTCCATTCAAATTAGGAAGTCCAAAGAACAGACACCCAGATGCAAGGAAGATTATCGCCAATATCGAGAGTGCGGTCAAAAAGCTTTTCTTCATTCTCAATCCCCTCCGTGTAAAAAGCACATTCTTTTTTGGGCTAACTACGGAATCTACAAAGAGCGCGAATTTGCTCCAATTATACAGTGAATTAAGCTTTGAAAGGGGAATCTTAGTCGCTGCTGAACAGCGATTTTCTATGAGAAAAGACGATAGTACTACTGATCAAATATAGCAATTCCGTGTAGTTAAAAAGAAACTATGAAGCAGAGGCCTCGGAGACAATATCATGTGGAAGCGACATAATTTATGCTGATATTATTTGAACATTACGCCTATTGCTCATGTTGTGATGGATTCATTTTTGCTTGGAAGTTCATTAGATATTGTGATCTAATTAACATGAATTAGAGGCCGGGCTTCCCATACAATCCCTATTCATCCTGACTTCATCTACCAGTTTTTCGACGATTGCCAGACGGTTTTAGATTCATTAAAGGTCAATGATAGAGCAAATTCTCCGAGATGATTTCCAGAATCTTGTGGGTCTAGAAGAATATGCGTGCGGCAGGATATTGAGTTCCATCATCCATAATAATGATGAGAGGAGGAAGTGAAGTGTCCGGGAAAAAAGGAAAATTCGTGTTTAACGCGGACTTTATCTACAAGATGCCGGTGCATTTCGGTGGGGCCCCATTCTACCCGGTTAGAGTTGTCTACGGTGATAATACAGTTATCTGTGTTGACTATGAAACAGACGAAAATGCTCTATTAAGCTACATTCCCGAGGACTTCGAACTTAAGGAGCCGGTTGTCAGTGTCCAGTATACCAATTGTCGGGATGTGGACTGGATGATTGGGGGAGAGTACAGGCTCATTCAGGTGACGACACCTGTAAAGTATGTTGGAAACTCAGAGGGTCTTGAAGGAGTCTACGCGCTTGTAGTGTGGGAAAACAAGACCTGCCCGATAATCGGGGGACGTGAAGAGGATGGAGTACCAAAGGTGTTTGCAGACATCTCGTCCGAGCGTCATCTGGAGAATCACTGGTTTGTGGCGGCCAGCTACGAGCAGTTCACATTCCTAAAAATCGATCTTCAGAGAGGTGATGAGGTAAGTGAAGAGGATCTGTCGGAGCTAAACAAGGATTCGAAGATCAATCTGTTTGGGTGGAGATATCTGCCTAATTTGGGAAAGGGTGGTGCTACTCTGAGCCATGCTACTCTGTATCCTCAAGAGATGGTGTTGAGAAAAATGTGGATTGGTACAGGCGCTGTGAAATGGACTGGCCTGTCTTATGAGCAACATCCTTTGCAGACAAGGATCATAAGATCACTGGAGGCTTTGCCGATCAGAAGGGTTAAATCGGCAAGTATGGCAAAAGGAATTGTGAAGTTGAATGTCGGCGATTCCAGGATACTTCCATGAATTACCGGAGGAGGAAGAGATGAACGAATACTTTGAAAATAAGGTTGCGGTTGTCACTGGAGCGGCTTCGGGAATCGGACTCGGTTTGACCGAGGAGATGCTCTCGAGGGGCGCGAAGGCTGTATTTATGGCAGATGTAAGCCAGGAAAATCTCGATAGAGAATCGGAAAGACTGAGTTCAAAGTATGAAGGGGAAGCAGTACCATTCCTTACCGATGTGACAAAAGAAGAGCAGGTAGAGAAGCTCATCAAATCAGCAAGGAAGTACGAAGGTCATCTTGACTTTGTCTTCAACAATGCCGGAATAGGTATGACTATTCCAACTGAGATGGTGACTCTCGAGATCTGGAAGAAAGTGATAGATATCAATCTCTGGGGAGTGATCTACGGAACGTACCACGCCATACCGATTATGAGGGAGCAGAAGTCGGGCCACATAATTAATACAGCTTCCATCACTGGATTGGTTCCTGTCCCATATCAGGCGCTGTATGCATGCTCAAAGAGCGCGGTTAAAACTATGACTGAAAGCCTCTATTATGAGCTTTTCAATGAAGGATTGAAATTCAGCGTTGTATGCCCCGGAAATGTTAGAACGGCTATCTTCGGAGGGCTTACTCCTCCACCGGACTCAGTATCCGTTGAAGAAGCGGTGAATTACATAGTCGAAAAAATGGAGAAAGGAGATCTGCTGATAGTCTTCCCCCAGAAAATGCGCGATTTTGACGAGCTTTATCGAACAGACAGAGGAAAATTTGATGAATTTGCTTTCAATTTGGCAGCTGAAAGACGGGAGAACTACAGAACCAAAGGAACTTATTATTGATAAGGTCTGATGCCCATGAATCTGACAAAGGTTTTTGATGAATCGGAGCTGTCTCTGGAAGTAGTAATCTTGATGATTGCCGGACTCATCCTGCTTATTACAGGGATACTGCTCTTTCCTGTGGCTACCGGAGGACTTTCTTATTATGAGAATGGTCTTTACGGACTTCTGCTGGTCATGTTCTCCCTGCAGATCATCTCAATGGGGAAAACCCCCTTTGGCGACTTGAAACGATCGAAGCTAGTCTTGCTGGCGGGACTTGTCGTTGGGGGGATTGGAACGATAACTTGTTTTGTTCCGGATGCCTTCAGCGATATTCCCAGATTTATGCTATTCCTTTTCTTCGGCCCGGGAGGAGCTCTATTGCTTCTTCAAATGATCCTGTCGAAGGATAAGCTCAAAGCCTGGTTTGAATACGGTGGAATCTTCAAACACTTGATTGCCGGATGCACGGTGGCATATGTTTCATCGATTCTCATATCAATACTTCTTTGGAATCAGAGCCTATTGAGTGTACAGATGACGGCGATCTTTGTTCTGATCTATGGAGCGGCTATCGCATATCTTTCGTTTGTCCTGAGAAAGATATACAGTAGTTACCCGCAAGAACAGAAAAGAAAGGATGGAGAAGTCGAACTTCCCATCGACAGGGCTATGATTCTATTTACAAGTGTTTTTATGATTATTCTGGGCGTCCTGTTGATACCGGTAAATCTAGGTCTCTTACCGTTCTCAGGAAGTGCCCAGCTTGGTCTTCTGATGATGATTTTTGCGATCCAGATGATTGCTTCGGGAAGCACCCCGATAGGGGTCTTTCCAAGGTCGCTACCTGTAATCCTTATAGGTTTTGTATTCGCTGCCCTTGGAACTGTGTCGTGCATCATCCCAGAGGTTCTGGTGTATCCTCTGACCGTTCTTGTTGGGGTTCTAAACATTCTAGGCGGAGCGATTTCAATTGGCAAGTTCCTTGGACAGCGGGCGAGCAGTACCGATCAACAGAAAGGTAAGATTCCAAAGATACTGGTGAAGTTGAACGTCTCTCAGCTGATTCTGAACGTTCTTGCAATTGCATTCGGTTTATCTATGTTGATCTCTCATCTCTTGCCGGGACTGGTTATTGGCGTGGTTTTGGCGGCTAATGGGGTGGTGCTTCTGTATTTGCTACACATTTTGTTAGTCATAGATAGAATACAAAAGGAGATGGAAACTAGATAATTTTAGAGTATTATCAAAGCTAATCAACTGAATTCAGAGAAAAAACACCGGTTGGATTGGTTCATACCGAAAAACTTCATTCTTAACAACTTGATAGTACTTTTGGAAGCTGTCGTCCGGAAAGTCGGCGGTCAAATTATGGATCATTCATGAAGCAATGCAGATCCTGATCTCTTGAGCGTTATTTGAATTCCCGACTTTTCAGTTTCATCGAAAGTGACTTAACTCTCTTTACCTGTACCACGAACGATTCAAGTCGGCTTTCTACAGTTGGAGTGAACGGGTTTCCATCGGACTCAAAGAAGAGAATCGGAATATTGCCAGCGTTCTTGAAGATCTCCCTCTTGAGTTTGCTGGAGTTTTCTCTCAGGTGTTCCAGACCTCTTTCCGCAATAGCTTCGGCGATCCTTGTAGGCATACATCCAAATGGGCCTATAGAAATAACTCCATCGTAAGTATCTATCGATTCGAACAAAACGGCTCCAAGAGTCAGTATTGCCTCTCCGGTAAGCTTCGGATTCAAAAAGTCTTTAGAAGTGTTTACCATGGACTCGATGTCGACGAAATGTGATTTGTACAGTCCACTCTTTTCAAGAATCTTCTTGATTCTTTTTTCAAATGACTGTTTTACAAGGGTTTCAACGTGTTTCGTTCCCCTCTTGAGCAGACCGAGTTCGGTAGGTACGTATTTCTTCAGCAGAATGTAATCGAGATAATATATCCATTCTTCAATTGGAGAAGCATGCATGATTATTCCGTTGTCAGCAAAAAGTAGCTCCAGAGACTTCCTGGAAAACTCATCATTCCTGACGTAAATCTCTCCCGAGAGAAGGACTTTCGGTGCACTTTCGAAATCGCCCTTTAGAGGAATGTGAGAGATACTCTCGCAAATCTCCTCCAGTTTCTTGGTCATTTCGGTAAAGGAGTCTCTTTTGACACTCTCAAGCATAATCTTGCGGGCCTCTTTGGTCGCTTTGGCTGCTTCATCTCTGTCTGATGCCAGTGTAAGCAAGGCATTTTCAACATTGCAAAATTCGTCGGCAATAATCATGCTCGCCCAGATTCGTAATTTCGCCTTGAGTCCTATGCCGGCATAACCGTTTTCAGAATTGAGAGAGAACAGGAGAACGTTGTTCGCGTTGTTCTTGTCTAGCCAAAGATCTATGTAAGTGCTGTACTGTCCAAATCGGCAAGGGCCGCGAGTGTCGGGCATGAAGTACATTAATATGCTTTCGTCGTCCTTGTTTTCCTCGAGGTAACGAATTAGGCTTCCCAGAGTCAAGTGAAAAGGCAAACACTCCTTGGATAATGAGTTAGATTTTCCCAGTTGAAACTCTAATTCTGTCGGTCTCGGGAGAACGTGAGTGTTAATACCGACCTTTTCGAATGCCGCCGCTATCAGCTGGGCCGCAAACTCGCCCATGGTAGGGACAATTACTTTCACAGAAGGATCTGTAATGGGTATGTGTCTTCCATCCTGCAGCTCTATGCTGAATGTCCCGTTGTTCGGGAGAAGTTTTGGTCTCTTCGCCCTTTTCTTCTCGCCCAAATCAGTCTTTCTTTCGAGGGAGCTTCTGACGACATCGGCGAAGGCTTCGATCCTTGTCTCTACTCCGGCATCTGACGTATGACTATCCAGTTCCAGAATCAGGGACGGCTTTTTCCCCATAATGTCTCTGAAGAAGGAAATCAAGAACGAGTCAGGTCCACAGCTGAAGTTTGTTATGTAGAGTGCGAATAGCTTTGGATTGTTCCTTACATATCTGGCCGCTTTCAAGTTCATTTCACCCCAGGCCCAGTACATCTTCTCATACGATCTTTCGCCTTCATAAGGAAGAGCGTCAAAAGTTACCACCGGGATTCCGCGTGAAGCTAGTTTTTCTGGTATCCCCATGTTGGCGTCACTGGAAAAAGCATTGTAGGCTCGGCCGAAGATAACGACACCAAAATCCGAATTCTTTAGGTTCTCAAGAAACCTCTCTCCAATTTGCTTTATCCTTCTTACACTATCTTCGTAGGATTTCACTCCGTTGGAAAAGGCTGCCAAAGCTTCTTCGCGGTTCCTTCCCATTGACTTCGCAAGTGAAACGAACTTCTCCTTCTCTTTCTCAAAGCCCTGCGAAAAGTCGAAGAAATCTGTCAGGATCCTTTTCGATCTGAGTTCCTCGAAACTCCCCATTAGCCAGTCCGGCTCGCTCTGGACAAATGGACAGAAGACCGAGTTTTCAACGGAGTTCTCAACCTCTAAGCCCTTGACTGCAGGAATGAAGAAGTAGTCTGGATTCTTATCCAGAAGATCATAAGTATAACCATGCGATAGTTCGACTGGAAAACAGAATTCAGATTTCTTTCTATCCCAGCCCCTGGGGTCGGACTTATCCGGTACGACAATTCTGAACCCGAGACTGCTGAAGAAATTGGAGAACAGGGGGAAGAGGGTATTCATCGAGAGAGACTTGCTGATTCCAATAGTCTCCAGGCCCTTTTCTTCTGGCAGCTTAAAGACTATCTTCTCTCTTTCGGTAGTATATATGTATTCGTTTCTGTTTATAGGAAGGTTAAGACGAACATTTTCATATTTGTTGCAAGCGCCGCCGAATGGAAACTTCTTTCCTCCAACTTCAATTATTCGGATCGGGCACTTCCTGTCACACTTCTCTGCTCCACCGTCACAAATGAAGGTGTTGAGATAGCGTACTTCTTTTGAGATCAAGGCTTCAAGCTCAAAGCGTTCTTCTTCCAGTTGACCCGCTCGAAGCTTTTCCTTAACCATTAGTGATACACCAAAGGCACCCATGAGTCCAGGATGAGGTGGGACGATTATCTCCTTTCCAGAAACTGCCGCCATTGCAACTGGGACAGCTTGATTGAGACATACACCTCCCTGCATGAAGACTTTCTTCCCAACCGGTCTCATGGCTTTTACCCTGTTTGTGTAGTTCAGACAGATAGAGTAAACCAAGCCGGCGCAGATATCTTCTCTGGAGATACCCTCGTTGATTGCAGTCTTTATGTCGCTGCTGATAAAAGCCGCACACTGATCACTGAAGTTTGGGGGAGATTGACCCTTGAGCGCATACTCTCCAATCTCTCTGTAATCTATGTTCAGAGATTCCTTTGCGGATTCTTCGAGAAACGAGCCTGTACCAGCAGAACAGGCTTCGTTCATTGCATAGTCAAGGGCAACGCCATTGGATAAGAAAGTGTATTTGGCATCCTGGCCGCCAATCTCAAATATCGTGTCGACTTCTCTATCAAAGAATGAGGCAGCCCTTGCGTGAGCCATGATCTCATTGTAGACGGCACTCGTTTCGCAATAAAGACCCACTATCTTCCTTCCGGAACCGGTGACCCCGAGACCAATTATCTCGATGGGAACGTCCAGTGAATTACAGATCTCATCCAGGCACTGTCGGGTAGCGTTTATCGGATCTCCCATAGTCCTTAGATATGAACTCGCTAGAATAGCATTGTCCCTTGCTCTCATAAAAACTGCCTTGGTCGTAGTCGATCCAACGTCCACGCCGAGAATGCAAGAATCGCCGCTTTCAGCTGTTTTGAAAGGCATGTTCTTGAAATCAACCATGTTAACGAACTTCGAAAGGGGCTCGTTCTTCGGGAAAGTCATTACTCCTTCCTTGAAGACACTCTCTTTCTCTATCTCGATTTCTTCTAGAGTATTGGCATGTAGATAGGCACCGAAGGCCTCGAAGAAGAGAGCCTCTTCTGGTATGGTGATTTCTGCGATTTCTTCTAGATGGTTGAGCATGAGTCGATTTTTTGTTACTCCGCCAACTAGAAGTATCTTCTTTACTCCAGCTCTGTGCATGAGTTCGCCGATCTTATCAGACATGACCTTTCCAAGGCCATTGAGAACCGATTCTTTAGGTGTTCCCTTATTGAGAGCATGTGTGCAGTCGCTCTTGCAGAATACGGTACACCTTGATGAAAGCTCGTAAATCTCGTCTGTTTCCACGGCGTTTGCGTCGTCGAGTCCGATATCCATACGCTTCAGTTGCTGGAGAAAGAACTCGCCAGTTCCTGAAGCGCATTTACTGCCTGTGAAGACGGCAGTAATGTTTCCCTTATCGTTTAGCTTATACAGGGTGAAATTCTCTCCGCCCACGCTCACAATTGCCTCATGATCTCCGTACTTGCTTTTCAGTTCTTTGTAGGCAAATTCAGTGGCCTCAACTTCGGGGATCTGGGGGAGATTCAACAGTTTTCTTCCCTTTTTTCCTGTTACCACAACCAAACCCGTTTCAAGAATCTCTGGAAGAAAGCTCTTGAGTACTTTCAGTGGATTTCCTTCGTGCAAGAGTCTTCTGGGTGTTTGCCCATCATACCAGGAAATAGTGCTTGAGCCTATGCAGAGTCCGATTCTATTCAAGAAGTTCACCTCAAACCATTCAACAGTTTAATAATAGCATAGTAAGACATCATTGTATTTCAGGAACGCAAAAACCTTTTCCTATGTGACTTGCAGCTCTTTAAGTAGACTTAATTTTCGGAAGGTTCGCCTTCAAAGAAATGGATTTCAATAAGGAACTATTTCACCTATTTTCTGGGTAATAGCCGGGTAATCTGTTTCATTCAAATCTTCACCTTTCTTCTCCACTTCAAAGAGACGAATTCTCTATATCAGTAGGGTGTTCGAATTAAGACATACCAGACTAGTCTCGCGGTCTTTCTTTCTCCACTCCTGGAGGGCAGTAAAGAGGATCAAGGGCTCTTGGTGAAGGCAGGTACATTCTCAAGGACAAAGAAAAAGGTCCATTGGGTGCGGGGAGCCAATTTCTTTCGAGATCAGGGCCTGGCGAATCATGCTGGATATAGATGTCGAGAGATCCATCATCATTGTATGACAATCTCGACCGATCACCAATGGAATATCTGTCTATTTGGTTGGGAACCATGAACTGGTCATCACCGTACATTGTGATGGACCAGAACCCGCCGGGTTCTACGGGAGGTATTTCATGGCTTTCAAAATGAATCTTGTAATCGTACTTTGAGCCGTCATATGATTCATTGTCTGCATCGACGTAACTTATTGGGTAATAGGCCTCTTCGAGATCATTTCCATACAGACCTACATATGCTGCGGCAGCCCTAATCTCGTATTTTCCCTGCATTTGTTGCCGACTGCCAAATATCCGTTTCGTTAAATTCCATCCGTTCTTTGTAACTCCCAGCTTCTCTAACGGCCGGAATATTGTACTCATTGCATCTTCAATCCCCTTTTCAATCGCGGTGATCATCTCTGGTTGCAAGTCATTCTCATTAAATGGAAGGTTTGGGCCTATGCCGATTAGACCAAAACGCTCAATGAGAGCCTTTTCAGAAGGATGTATCTCAAGCTGTCCAAGAAGGAAGTTCAAATAGGAAATGAAGCCTGCCGATTCAGCCTTTTCCTGACTGAAATGCGGGAAGGCTATCGATTTGTTCGATGAAGAAGTTTGACTACCGTAAAATGCCCCGAAGGGTTCAATCTTGAAGTTGTTTTGAATCTTCATAACAGCATCAATATCTCCTGGCATTTCGGGATTTACGGAAATCCTAACTATGCAGAAGACAAAATTTCCTTCGCTAGTGAAAACCTCATCAACTTCGTTGGAAGTCTCAACGAAAGAGGACGGGCCGTTGACCATTACTGTCAATTTCCTACAACCGGTGGTTCTCGTTCCTGCGTATGCGAAGTTATGTGTGTACATGTCGATGAACTGGACTGAGAAATATCTTTCACAGATACTTGGAATCTCTATTATTACCGGTTCGTTTCTCAGATCAAGCCATGCAGCCGAGAACAACGTATCGTTGTTCGGTCTTGCTATTTCTCTGAACTCCGGTCCCAGTAATCCTTGAAGATGTTCAAACTCGTTGAATGAATTTGGAATCACTGCCTGGAGAACCATAGTTCTGTAGTTCTCAAGCATAGGAAAAGCGAAAATATACGCTTGCCTTGCAACTTCCCTTGCTTCTTCGTAGTTGCTTGTTACCGAAGTCGATTCTGCACCAATAATGACAGCGAAAACCAGAATCGCAGATATTAATGCCAGAGAGTTTTTCATGCCCATTTCTCAATCTCCTCACGCAACCGCTCTTTGCCGACTATTCTCGGTCCCCAGTTTTGAACCTAGGATGTTCAGCAGTTTAAAGGGTTCAAACCTCAGCAAAAGATACTTGTAGATATCAACTAGTATTTGTCTGACTGTCCATTGAAAGAAAGAGTTTGCTTTTCTTTTGGATCAGAATTACTAATCCCACGACAAACCCATCTCTTTGATTTCTAAACAGGTCTTCACTCACAATTACAGCACGTGGAAAGCTTCAGTGACAATATAGTGAAGTTACTTACATCAGTACAGCACAAGAGTAATAATAAACCCCTTGAGTCACTCTGGACGTTCAAAGAATCCTGAATCGGCGTAACCATCAACTTGCTTGACTATTACTCAACGTAATAGTATATCCTTGTGATTATGGGAGGAAATTTCTTGAACGCAAAACAGGTTGCCGAGCTCTCAGACCTTTCTGTCAGGGCGCTTCATCACTATGACGAAATCGGGCTCTTGAGACCCAGGCGTAATGCTGAAAATGGATACAGAGAGTATTCGGAAGAAGATCTCGACAAACTTCAGCAGATTCTCTTCTTCGAACAGTGTGGCTTCTCTTTGGAGAGGATCAAGAAGCTTCCAAGCAACCCGAGGTTCGATAGAGTCAAGACCTTCGAGCTTCAGAAGAAACACTTGATACTGGAGAAAGAGAGAATTGAGGCTATGCTCAGCACACTGGAAAGGACGCTCAAGACTTTGAAAGGAGAAGATTCGATGAGTCAGAGAGAAAAGTTCAAAGGATTCGATTTCTCCTACAACCCCTATGAAGAAGAAGCGAAACAGCTTTGGGGTGATGAGACAGTCGAAAAGAGTAACGATTTCATCACTTCGAAGAGCGATCGGGAGAGGAAGGACATGGAGAAGATACTGGATGACCTTTTCAAAGGACTGGCAGAGATTCGGATCAAAGATCCCGATTCAGATCTTGCCCAGGAAGCAATTGACAGAATGTATAGAGTCTTTAACGATAGCTTTGGACATTACTATATTTTTGAGTCTTTTGCCGCTCTAGATAGCATATGTGTAATGGATGATCGGTTCAAAGCAAACACAGATAAGTATGGTGAAGGGTTAGCGGAGTTTCTTTCAAAAGCGATGCGGGAGTATGCAGACAGGGAATCTGAAGGATGAACCGAAAGTGTCGGTGATAGAACTGGTTATCTATGATCATGGGAACTATCACCTGAATTCGACCAGTTTCAAACAAGAGCAAAGCTAGCTGCTGAGATAGGTTCGAAGACTTCCAATGGTCTCTTCGATTTGCCTTTTGTCTATGCAAGGTGAGCAACAATTCAGGAGGTACTCCTAACTCCTGACCTGAAGGCGTTGCGACCAGTTTGTACTGGCTAATTCATCTTAACGTCGCAATTGAAGAGCTATAATTGTGTTACTTGTTTCGGATTGTGTGACCTTCCGCAGAAGCTACTATAAGCATGATCCACATTTATAAGATAGGATCATGAATAACAGAATATAAACAGGCAGTGGACTTGCCTCATGAGCGGGGGAGTTCTTTGAAGAGGAGTATCGCTTTTCAGGGTGAACACGGAGCTTATTCAGAACAGGCTATAAGAAAATTGTTCGGGGAATCACCTACTACTTTTCCATGCAGATCTTTTCGGGAGATGCTGAAACTTGTAAGCGAAGAAAAGGTAGACTACGCAATGCTGCCGGTCGAAAACTCCCTTGCTGGTACTGTGATTCCAGCATATGATGCTCTCATAGAAAGCGAGCTATTTGTTCATGCGGAAGTCATGCTTAGAATTGAGCACTGTCTGATGGCACCAGAAGGGGTAAAAATTGAGGACATAAGATACGTGATCTCCCATCATCAGGCTTTGTCACAGTGCATGAGACATATTGAAGAGGAGGGTCTTGAGGCGAAAGAGTATTATGACACTGCTGGCGCGGCAAGGGACTTGGGCACTTTAAAGATGCCATTTACGGCTGCAATAGCCAGCGAATTGGCGGCCAAAACATATGGGCTGGAAATCCTTAGAAGGGGTTTCGAGGACCTTGATACGAACACGACGAGATTCTTCTTGATGGGAAGAGAAGCCAGAAAGTGCGAGGGCAGGTGCAAGACTTCAATGATATTTACCACTGAGCACAAGCCGGGAGCTTTGTTCAAAGTTCTAGGAGAACTGTCGGATCGCAATTTGAACTTGACAAAGATAGAATCAAGGCCATTTACGAAGGAAATGTGGCACTATCTCTTCTTCGTTGATTTCGAAGGAAGTGTATCGGAAAAGAGAGTTGAAGAAGCTGTCAACGCAACAAGCAGTCGCTGCAGCTACTTCAAGTTCCTGGGTTCCTATCGATCTGCAAATGATGTTGAGCTAAACTCAAATCAGTTAACATAGATAACGTTAACACGTGAAGTGGTAACGGAAAGTGCAGGTAAACTGATTATGCGGTGAAAATTATCATAAGTATGTGGTAATCGATAATTATAAGAGCTATCTATTAGCAGTGTTTCAGTTGACGCCTTTTCAGAACTCTCAAAAAACAGAGGCCTCCTCTCTACAGATTGCCTTGAAAAGAGGCCCAACTTAATCTCTTCTAAAATATAGTTATTCATTCTTCAAAATAGGGAAACTGAGCTATTCTCAACCGTGCCGCACCGTAAGGAATCAAACATACTTTCTCTAACGGCCCCTCTGGTCTTACAGGGCTTTCTGGGAGAGTCCCAGCCGAATTCCTTTCCCACGACCATTCCTTTACCTTGGCTGCATCGGCTTCAATCAAAACTGGAACTCGATTCTGATCAAAGGGTTGTTCAGACAATTGTTGTGTTCGCTTGATAAATGAAAAGCTCTTTTCTGGGTTCTTAAGATCCACTTTCAAGGCGTAATTCCATGGACTGGTTGTATAAACCTCATATTCAGGAAACTCCCCGTCTTTGTTCGTAGTGTTCCACTTTTCATCTAGTCTCAAAGCGAAAAGAAGAGGACCTTTCTCGACACTAAGCGAGTTTTTGAACCATTTAGGGGTTCTAACCCTAGACCGGAAAACCAACTCGACCCTATCACCTCTGTTCCATAAACGTTTTATGGTTAGGTAACCCTCATTGTTTTCTGGATCAAACGCTGAACCATTGAGAGTAACTTCACTTTTTGTTGCCCATCCTGGAATCCTGAAGTGAAGTGGTATTTCAAAATCAGCATTATTATCAATAAGAATTTCGATTTTGTCGTCAAAAGGATAATCAGTTACTTCTCTTATCAAAATAGTCTGCCCCGCTACGGATGTTTCTATCTTGCAAGGACCATAAACCCCGAAAACCAGTCCGCCGTCATCACTCTTGTAACATAGATTCTTAACGAATTTTGGCCACCCTTGATGCATGTTCGCTGTACAGCAACCAAAGTTCGGTTCAAGTCCGAAGAGATTTGAGTCATCTAGATTGTTATACCAATTGCGTTTGGCGCGACTGCACATAATCTGATTCACTTGTTGATCGTATTGGTGTGTGAGTAGCTCCTTATCAATTGTTGCAGGCAATGCGTTGTATGCAATTTTCTCGAGAATATCCGCGAACTCTGTATCGTTGAAAACTCTAAAGAGTATCTCGAGTGAGAACATATACTCAACCACCGCACATAACTCAGTTCCTCGCGATGGATCGTTTCCATTTAAGTGTTCGTCACCTGTTACCATTCCATTTGATGTTCCGTGGTAATCAATGAGCTTTTTAATTCCTTCTTTGACTATTTTTAGCTGATTCTTCTCTCCGTAGAGTAGGTACCTTAAAGCCGGATACTTAACACCCATAACTACATTTACTACATGAGTTTCCTGAAACAACTTAGAATATGTAGTGCTGTTCGTTCTTTCCTCGTATTCGTAAAGCCCTTCGAGTCCCTTTCCGCCCGTAGCTTTCATAAATTTCTCCCAGTCCAGATACTCTCCGGTCGGTTTTGTGTACTTGAAGTTTTCGAAATAATTGGACCAGTTCATTGACTTTTCAAAAAACCTTTTGGCTAGATCTATCAGGAACCCTTCTCCAGTGATGCTATAGAGCCAGAGTATCACGTAAATATTCTCCACACTTCTTGTGTTTTCCCAAATTGCGAACTCTCTGGAATCTATATTTTGCAGTTGATACATGAAATACCTGGTCATGAAATGAACTACACGCTGATCCTTAGTGTATTCAAAGTAGTTCTTCAAAACCTTGAGCATGACCATTCTTGGCCACCAATCATCATTATCCCTGGGCCCGAAGAACCCCTCCTCGTTCTGGCTTTCCAAAGTCCAGGATATCCATTTTGCTGCCTTTCCCTTCAGTTTTTCATCCTCTAGTAGATAGGCCAGAGGAATGAGACCATCACAGTAATATGGTCCTCTTTCCCAGTTTTCACCGCTTCCCCCGAGCCAGCCGCTATCCGGTCCCACATCTTTCCAAACCTCTTCCAGTCTTCCTGTCAAACCTTTTGCCTGAATCTTGAGTTGTCTTTCCAGCCACCCGGCAGGTCGAATCTCACCAAGAGGCAGTTCCATAAGCTCCACATCTATCATTGTTTCACTTCCTTTGTATTCATAAAGCTTTTCTATTCTTTGTTAGTTCCTGCTGTCATGCCTTCTACATAGTATTTCTGCAGGAGAAGGAACACAAGAATACTGGGTATGATGCTGAATGTTGCGCCAGCGTTTATAAGTCCCCAATCGCGCGTAAATCTAGTTGTAGCGAATAAGGTAATTCCAACCTGTATGTTTCTAACGTCATTTGAGCTGGTGAAGTTTAGAGCGAGTATAAAATCGTTCCAGGTCATCAAGAATACATAGACTATTACAGTTGCAATTGCAGGGAGCGCAAGCGGTAGATGTACCTTGAAGAGTATTCGCATTTCTGAAGCCCCGTCTATAAGGGCGCTTTCCCTAAGAGTATTTGGCAATGAAGAGAAGTAATTCTTCATCATAAAAATGCAGAAAGGCATGGAATAAGTTGTGTAAATAAGCGAAACACCAAACAACGAATCTAGAAGTCCCATCGCATTCATCAGATCATACAAGGGAATCAGAAGAGACTGATATGGGACCATCATTATAGACAGGATTATCACAAAGATGATATTGCTACCTTTGAAAGCGAGCTTGCTTAAGGAATAACCTCCCATTATACTAAGTATCAGAACCATCCCTATACTTAATCCACAAAGGATGAAAGTATTTAATACATATCTTGTGAATATGGAATCCCCGGCCGTGAAGAGCTTCGTAAACTGGGCTAAGGTTGGTTGTTTCGGTACTAAACTGGGCGGATATGACAAAACTTCACTCGAGGGTTTAAAGGAAGTTATCGCAGCCCAGTAGATCGGTATTACGAAAATTATCGAGATTATGATTAACGTAATGAAGAGTTTCTTACTCATTCTGGAATCCTCCCGCCTTCAACTGCAAATAACTAATGAGAAGCAGGATTCCCAAGAATATTACCGACACCGCCGAGCCAAATCCAATGTCGTAAAATTCGAATCCGATTTTGTTTATGTACATTACAATAGTCTCTGTAGTTTTTAGTGGGCCTCCCTTAGTCATTATGTAGAAGTGATCGAAGGCTTTGAAGGAACCAGCCAGTGAAAGAATCAAAGCCAGTACCAGTGTAGGACGAAGAAGAGGAAGCGTTATGTACCTAAAGACTTGTGATTTCTCCGCCCCATCGATCGAGGCTGCTTCATAAATCTGGGGGGAAATACCCTGCAACCCTGCAATGACAATTATCATAGTGAATCCAAGAGTCTTCCATGCAACCATTATGGAAACCATAACTCTTGACAACCATGTCTGCCCAAGCCAGTTTATTGGTTGGCCTATCAAGTTAAGAGATATTAAAATGTAATTCAGTATTCCATAGGAATCGTTGTAAATCCATTGCCAAATATAACTAGCAGCAACAAAGGAAATCGCATATGGTATGAAAAAAATCGTTCTGAAAATTTTTGTGGAACGTGAAGTCTTTTTCAAAGCGTTGGCCAGCAAAACTGCAGGAACAAAAATCATTGGGGTAACTATTATTGCGTAGATTACGGTGTTCCAAAGGGTTTTCCAGAACTCATCATCTACGAGTGCCTTCTTGTAGTTTGACAAACCTACAAAACTCGATCCCCCCATTATCTTCCATTCTTGGAATGACATCAACACTACCTTAATCAAGGGATAGATGAAAAATATGCTAATCATCACAATAACTGGAAGAAGGAATATGAACCCAAATAATCCCTTCCTTGTCTTCTGTTTCATTGGCGGTTCCTCCTAAAAAAATCGGGATGGTAAAATGCCATCCCGATGAGGGAAGAAATATTTATTCTGCAAGTATCTTCTCTATTTCCTTTGTGCATTCTCTTACTGCTGTTTCTGCATCCATCTGACCTAGAAAGACGCTCTCAAAGTAATAACCAACTGGATCATAGATTTCATTGTACTTAACAGTGTATGGAGTTTGCGCTATGCCAAGTATATCTGCGAAACGCATCATCTGGGGGATGTCCTTGTAGTATTCGTTATCATAAAGGCTAGGTCTCGCCACTAGCTGTAGACTTGGAGCGAAGGCACCGACCTGGGCTTCTTCAGAGAACGCAAATTCCATGAATTCTTTCGCCGCTTCAACATTTTTGCTTTGTGAGGTTATTCCGAGAAGGCTTCCACCACCGAAAGAAGCGAATTCCCCTCTGTTCTTAGGGATCATAGCTACTCCAAATTCCATATCAGGTGCATCTTGTAGCAGAGACGTTATGTTGAAGTTGCCGCCGAGGAACATAGCGAGTTTCCCTGAAACGAACGCATTGTACCTGTCGCCAGAACCATACTGGACAGATGAAACAGGAGCAATCTTGTGCTTATGAACAAGATCCGCCCAGAACTGTAGAGCTTGAACTGTCTCATAAGAATCTAGCGCTACGTTTCCTTCATCATCAAACATTCTTCCGCCGTTACCCCAGACAAAGGGCATGAACCAGAACATATAAGCGCCAGCTCCGCCACCTGCAAGGTTGAATCCCCACTGATCAATGATTCCGTCTCCATCTTTGTCAACGGTTAGTTTCTGCCCCATTTCGACAAGTTCGTACCACGTTTGAGGTGGCTGTTCAGGATCCAAACCTGCCTCTTCAAAAAGGCCCTTATTCCAAAGCATTGTTGATAGGTCAATCTGGTAAGGCAATCCGTATATCCTATCATCCTTCATGCCAATTTCTAGCATTCCTTTCGTTAATTCATCAAAGAAAGGTAGTTCTTTGGCCCATTCCGTAATATCAGTGAACGCGCCGATTGAAATAAAGAAAGGAAACTGAACAAGATCCATTCCGTAGAGGTCAGGAGCAATTCCAGCGGAGAGGGCCGCCATGAACTTCGGAACCATTTGGTCGTAAGGTATCAGCTCAAGCTTCACTTCGATATCCTTTCCTTCTGCCTTCATTTTTTCGTTGAACATCTTGACTATGTCTTCCGTTGCTGCGAGCTGGTCCCACATGACGAGTGTCGTTTTTGCCATTAGGATGCCAGAAAAAGCAAGAGTCACCACCAGGATCAATACCAACAGTCTTCTTGACATAATGAAACCTCCTTCTTGGATTATCAGTTGTAGTCCTGTCCGAAATTCCATCACTTGAGAACGTTCCCGGGTGCGTTACCACCCTGATTCTATCATAGTTTTCGTTTCAATCAAAACCAGCCATAACTAATCTCATCGAGTGAGACGCCGTCTATCTCGATAACTACACTGTTTCTTGCTTTAGCGCGATCTTTCCACACCGAAAAACTCTGATAGAATAATATTACTTGGTCCAGTAATGAGGTGATGCTTTGAAGAAGAACTACGCTACCATTAAAATGATTGCTGAAGACCTTAATCTTTCAACTTCCACAGTTTCGAGGGTAATCAACAAGCATCCAGATGTTTCGCAAGAGACTAGAAGGAGAGTGCTTAAGAAGATTGAGGAGTTAGGCTATGTAAGAAACGCTACAGCTACGCTTATGCGAAATAATGTAAGCACGACAATTGGAGTTATCTTCGAGGCTGAGTACGATCCGTTCTTTTCTGAGATACTACAGGGAATTGAGAAAGGTATATCGAAGTACAACTATAGAATGATTTTGATCAACACTAAATTGAGATCTGCAGAGGCTAGGAGTGCAGTAAACATGCTTCTTGAGCATCGAGTTGGAGGGATAATAATTGTCCCAAGCAATCCCGAGATCTCTTATGCTAAAGATCTAGTCAAGCGTCAATTCCCGGTTGTAGTAATCGGTAGAGATTACAAAGAACTTGATGTAGATGAAGTTTTTACAGACGACTACCATGGCGGTGAGCTTGCTGGAGAGTATTTGGTATCTCGTGGAGCAACTCGTCTTCTGATGATCAATTCCAGAGATTCCGGTTCTGCTTCCAGTGAGAGGGAAAAGGGTTTTGTAAAGATTGCCGAGGATAAGAAAGTGTACTATGAAGTAATAAATGATCGTGTTACGGATTACGATAATACTTTCAAGATAGTGAGATCTATCTTTTCAGAGTCAATTCCTTTCGATGGTATCTTCTGTTTCAATGACACTAGAGCCTTTGCAGCTATCAATGCTCTAAGGAGCATAGATGAGTCGTTGCTTAGAAAGATATCTGTAATTGGATACGATGACATTATCTTTTCCTCTATTTTCTCTCCAAAACTAACATCCATCAGAATAGACAAAGATATGGAAGGATTCGAGGCTGTGAAGTTGTTGGATCAAAGGATCAGAGGAGTAAGAAAGTCAGTGAAAAGAGAGGTACTGAACGTATCTTTGGTAATAAGAGAAACTTAGTTGCTTCATATGCCGTTTGTCTTGCTGGTTCTATGAAGAAATGAAGATTCTCTTGAATACGCGATTTTTCTAAATACAGATGCATTAATTCTTTCCGAGAAATCGGAATCCCTAAGTAGTCAAGATTAAAAGTAATGCTATCTTCAACACCAGGGTTATCAAAATGAACAGCCGGAGACATTCGCAGTCCCCGGCCGGAAAAGCTTTCTTCGTTAAAGTTATTACTGGCCGAGCATCTTCTCCATTACTTCTAGCGCTTCGTCAGACAGAAGTACCATTGCGAGTCTTTGAGTAGTGAATTTGTTTTGCACGGGTCTCTCAACTATACCTGGTCTGCTGGCATTGAGCCTGTCGGTCATCTTCTCTTTCATGACTCTCGTTCTTTCGTCAACATCGAGATTCTTGAGGCGTTCCTGAGCTTCGGGAGGGAGATTTCTGAACTGCTGTCTCATCTGTTCCTCAATCTCCGGAAGTCTTTCTTCGATTCTCCCTATAATGGGTGCATTTTTCTCATGCACTTCAGAACGATTGGCTAATGGCCTTTCTCTGAAGTATTCAGCAAGATTCTCGGCCTGTTCGACCGTGATAACTGATTTCAGACCGCTCAGATAATTCTCGACTATCGACTGCATTCTTGTCCTGGTTGAATCAATTTCTGGAAAAGTCGCTTCTTCGCCTGAGATTGCTTTTTCCAGAGTTTCTTCAAGAGTATTTGTGACTCTTTCCTTTAGAGCTTCGAGTTCGTCGCGGGTGGATTTTGCGAGATCGTACACTTGACCCAGCTGTTCAGGAGAGAGGTTGGCTGCATTTATTGCATTTGCAATCTGGATTTGCAGACGTAGTTCCAAAATCTCCCCATCCATATCATTTCTAAAACCGGGAGAAGCTGTGGCCACTACTCCTAAAATCAGCATTAGGATCGAGAGAACTGCTATCTTCTTCATTTCTGTCACCTCCATTTGAGACTAAGACTATTATAAGAACCTGCAAGTGGAAGGAATGTGAAATGGTTTAACGTTCTTATTCCTCATTCGTGATAAGGCTCCTCAAAGCAATTGAAAACAATATTCAATATGGGGGACGAGGTTGAATCCTTTTTTGGGGCTTTTTGTCAAGGTTATTTCTAATTGATCATTTTGAGTTGTTTTAGCACGGATTGAAGAATCTGGTGATCTCCTTTTCAGCTCGAATAGACGGGCATATCTTCATCTTTTCTACAATGGCGAGAAGGCCGCCAAAGATCAGGCAGAGATGAACGATTATCTGAGCAGACTATACAATGATCTGGTAAACAACACACGTGAAGAATACCGCATGAAGGACTACGACAAATACTTTACTGTTTCCAGTAAATCCAGGAAAATCACACCGAATGAAGAGGCGATGCGTGAAGCGGCAAGAAACTATGGCTATTTCGCACTGCTCTCCAATGAAGTCAACGATCCCTTCGAGGCCTTATCTCTCTATCGCAGTAAAGACATACTGGAAAAGGGGTTTGGGAACCTAAAAGACCGGTTGAATTTCCGTAGAATGCAGGTTTCATCTGAACTATCACTGAATGGAAAGCTGTTTGTCGAGTTTGTCGCCTTGATTTATCTTTCCTACATAAAGAAGAAGATGCAGGACACCGGTCTCTTCGAGAACTGGACATTGCAAGATCTCCTTGACGAACTTGACACCATTGAAAGGTTTGAGTCTCCCGAACATGGCCGCTTGATCGGAGAAGCCACTAAAAAGCAGAAGGATATCTATGTCAAGCTGGGGGTGAAATCACCCTCGTTATAATTTTCGGGAATGTCGGCAGCAAATGAACTCTTGCTTAGAAAGATCTGTATTCCCAACGAAAACATCCACAGGATCAGAGGTGAACTCTCTCAATAAGAGGCTGTCTCCGAATATAGAAACGAGCCGATAAATTACTTCAGAGGGTGTGACGTAAGTTTCGATCTTGTCATACTAGGGTTTGGAGAGAATGGGCACACTGGGTTTTTTTCCCGGGTCGAAGGAAATTAGCGATGTCCGTTCCCTTGTTCTTCCCACTGAAGGAACTTATGACGAGAGGCCTTCAAAAAGGATTACTCTCGGTCTTCGAGCACTGAATCAGTCCAGGAATGTCATCGTTTTGGGCACGGGAGTCTAGAAGGCCGATATCGTCAAGAAGGTCTTTCTTGACAAAGATTCCGAACTGCCGGTCTCAAAGATTTCTCCCGAGGAAGGTAGATTAGTCTGGCTGCTGGATAAAGACGCAGCTCGATCTCTGCCATATAAATTTCTCTCGCAGTCTTCATGACGGATTCCAAAATCATTTGAAAGAAGTTGAGATCCCCAATATTCATCGAACTCGAAGAAAGATCTTCTTCCTGAAGAGACAACCCTTGAAGCGTATTTCTCCTTCACTTTCACTCTCATTAAGAAAACTTCCTGTTCACTCTCGTAAGATCCGTAACCATCACTTCGATCAATTTCCAATAAACGCAGGTCCTTCATTTAGAGCAAAGAGATTTCGCTCAATCAACTTCTGACACTGAGAAAAATAACAGTGTTTCGATTCCCGTTTCTTTAAATAAAGTTCCTGTGATTAGCGTGATAAGCTGAAAAAGCTCTATTCGGACGAAAATAGAATCACAAAAGACTGCCTTTGCGGAGGAATTCGATAAATGTTGGGATTAATCGATCGCCTGCGATTCTAGTCAGTCCAGAATAGACCTCAACGAGTTTAGAAAAATGACCCACAAGGGAATAAAATTTCATTGAAAGAAATCACGTTTCATTAAATGAAATATTAGGAGGCGTATTTATGGACGTTGTTGGCAAGTTTGGAAGGATCCTCATACCAATGAGCACAGCATTTGCAGCTGACTATTCCATTGACTATCCAATGACAAGAAGAATTGCCAGTTACTTGATCAGTAAGAACTATTGCGATTCTCTGGTGATAGCCGGAACAAATGGGGAATTCTATTCGATGAGTTTTGAAGAGAAAGTTAGACTCTTCGCAGAGGTCAAACAAGAGGTCGGAGAAAGGGTGCCGCTTATAGCCGGTACGGGCACTGCTAACACTCACGAAACAATTGAGTTGACAAAAGAAGCGGCGAGACTCGGTTATGATGCAGCTATGGTTGTTGTGCCTTATTACTGTCACCCTACACAGGAAGGAATTTATTATCACTTCTCTCAGATATGCAAGAACACGGATCTTCCCATAATGGTCTATAATATCCCGCTTTTCACTGCTTCTAACATTGATCCTTCTACCCTTGCAAAACTCACCGAATTTGAGAATATCGTGGCGGTCAAGGATGAAGCGGGAATAAATCCTCTGCAAACCTCTGCCTTCTTGAAAGCAACCGAGGGAAAGATAGTTGTCTATTCCGGCGATGATCTGATGGTTCTCTCTGTCATGAGCCAGGGAGGAATTGGTGTGATAAGCGGAGGATCCCACGTTATCGGCGATATGATGAGAAATCTGATCGAGGAATTCCTTTCAGGCGACGCCACGAAAGCAACTGGCAGTTTCAAAGAGTTGTATTCGCTGTTCAGCGCATTCTTTGGAAGGAACAGGCGTTTAGTAAATCCATTGCCGGCGGTGAAGAAGGCCTTTGCATTACACTCCGGACTTGATGTCGCACGTGTAAGGCCACCATTAATGGAAATCGAAGAAGACGAAGTGGCAGTATTGAAAGATACACTCAGAAAGTTTGGAAAAATCTCCTGACTTTCAGGAACAAAAAACCGAAAGGGGGTTTGGCGATGAAAAAGGCATTTATCTTAGTTTTCCTTCTGCTCACAGTGTTCGTTTGCTTTGCCGTTGAGGAGACCTATACAATTCGCTTCAATACGGTGGCTGCACCGACTCAACCGCAGGTCCTTGCAATGAATAAGTTTGCCGAAGTTGTCGAGAATCTAAGTGGAGGCAAAATAGTTGTCAAGGTCTTCCATTCAGGTCAGCTCGGAGATCAGCAGACATCTTTGCTGGCAGTAATGAGGGGAGACCTCGAGATGGCCGGTGATGGAGCGCCATCGTGGTTCGCCGATCTTGGGAATATGCCTAAGATGGGAGTGCTCAATGCAGCCTACATTTTCAAGAGCCTTGACCACATGTATTCCGTCATGAACAGCCCGATGGTAAAGGGATGGTTCGATGAACTGGCCTCGAACACCGGAATGAGGGTTCTGGATACATGGTATCTCGGTATGAGGCAGCTCAACACAACCGAAAAGGCTGGTCCCGTTTACAAGCCGGAAGATCTCAAAGGCATGAAGATCAGAATGCCAAATAACGAGGCCTTCATGGACATGGGACGCGCAATCGGAAGCAATCCTACTCCAATGGGCTTCGGAGAAGTATATCTAGCACTCAAGTTAGGTACTATCGACGGTCAAGACAATCCGCTTCCCACCGATCTCTCGGCAATGTTTGTTGAGGTAACGAAGTACATAATCCTAACAGATCATTCTATAGGAATGATCAACCCTGTGATTAACGAGAAGTTCTGGCAGTCTCTGCCTTTCGAGTACAAGACTTACATTATTAAAGCGCTTGAAGTTGCCCGCTACTACATGAACTATCTTGTTCTGGAGCAGGAATCAAAGCTTCTGAAGCAGTTTGTAGATGAATACAACATGGAGATAATCGTGCCCGACAAAGAAGCCTTTATGAATCTGGCGAGGGATTTCTACTCAGATGAGAAGTTTGACAAAGCCTGGGGCGAAGGAATGTATGAGACGATCCAGTCGTATCCTCTGAACTAGAAAGATGAGCTAGTTACCCTGGACCGGGAAGACAACCGGTCCGGGGTATCGTTTTGGGGGTTGTCATGAAAAAGATATTCTTGTCGCTTTTGAAGACATTACAAATTCTGCTGAATCTAATTGAATCTTGGGGCGGGACTATTTTTCTCGGGCTTCTGTTCCTCAGCATTTTCTTCCAGGTGATTTTGAGGTATGTATTCAGCAGTCCCTCCCCGGAGCTATTCGAGATAGCGCAATATAGTTTCATCTGGACGATATTCCTGGGCGCCCCTTACGCAAGAAAGTTCGATGCTCATATAAAGTTCGATATTCTCTTCCTTAGGTTTTCCAGGAAGGTGCAGCTGATACTCCAGATAGTGTTCGACCTTTTCTTCTGCATAGTCCTTCTGGTCTCTCTGGGGCCAGTGCTTGGCGATGTGATCTTTTACAAAATAATAAAATCAGAGGTTCTCAGAATACCCTGGACATATCTCTTCATGTGCTTTCCGATTTTCATGGTATTGACGTTCATTCACAACGTGATCTGGATAGTGAAGAGCTTCCTGGAACTCATTTCCGGGAAGACATTTGCTAAGGAGGTTGAACCATGGGATTGATACTCTTTTTTATTATATTTGGTGCAACCTTCGCTCTGGGGTATCCGATAGCCTTTGGGATGATCATGGGGGGCTTTGCCTACTTCATTACTTCCGGAATGGATCTGGGAATCTTCCTAGACATAATGGCAATCGAACTGAGGGCCCAGGACGTTCTCCTTGCGGTTCCCATGTTCATATTTGCCGCGAACGTTATGAATGATACTGAGATTACTGACAGGCTTTTTGGCTTTTTGAAGCAACTCTTGGGAGGTGTAAGGGGTGGACTTGCGTACGCAAACATTGGCGCCAGCATTATCTTTGCGGGAATGAGCGGATCGGAAATAGCTGATGTTTCAGGTCTCGGAACAATAGAGATAAAAGCGATGATGGACGATGGTTATGACGGTCCATTCTCCTGCGCGGTAACGTGCGCTTCGGCAACGATTTCGCCGCTGATCCCTCCCAGTATCCCCATGGTTATCTATGCTATGCTGACAGGGACTTCGCTCGGATACCTATTTCTGGCGGGAATTGTTCCGGGGCTCTTTCTGGGTTTTATCGAGGCCGGTATGGCTTTGTACCTCTCAAAGAAAAGGAACTATCCCAAAGGGCAGAGATACCCGCTCAAGGTAATTGCCAAGAGTTTCATTAGGTCGTTCCCGGCTTTGCTCGCTCCAGTCATTTTGCTTGCCGGAATCTATGGCGGCATATTCACACCGACTGAATCGGCGGCGGTACTGGCTGCATATTCAATTCTCGTCAGCATCTTCATTTATCGCACGCTTGGACTTAAGAAGCTACGAAAGATAATGCTAAAGACAGTGTACAACGTTGGCGCAATAAGCTTCATGATTGCCGGTGCCTTTGTTGTGAAATATGTCCTAGCAAGAGAAGAGATACCGCTGTTGCTCACTAATGCATTCGTGGATATGGGTCTTCTGTCAAGTGCCTGGGTGCTTCTTTTGAGTGTTAATGTTCTCTTCTTCATCCTTGGAATGTTCTTCGACGTATCGGTCATACAGCTTGTAATAATACCGATCGTCTTTCCACTTGTGAGGGCTGCAGGGATAGACCCCGTTCATTTCGGAATCGTAACCACTTTCAACCTTATGCTTGCGCTGGATACGCCTCCTTACGGACAAACCGGTTTCATAACTAGTGCTATCAGCAAAACTCCCGTCGGAAAGGTCTTCAAAGAGATGCTAAAATATTGGATACCGATAGAAGTTATGGGACTTGTAATAATTACTTACTGGTCCGATTTCGTTTTGTGGCTTCCAAGATTGCTTGGGTATGCGCATTAAGGTCAGATCATAGTCGAGGGGTTTATATGCAGAGTGTTGAAAGGATCGTCAAAATTCTCAGTTCATTCAGTCTTGAAGAATCGAGACTGAGTCTTGATGATCTGACTAAAAAGAGCGGTTTGCCCAAGGCAACCGTGTATCGAATCGCGGAGGCCCTCTGCAAAGAACATGTTCTTGAAAAGGATAGCCAGACTCCCACATATAGAATAGGGATCAAGCTTTTTGAGCTAGGAAGTCTTTATCTCTCTTCAATGAAACTGAAGGATGTGGCCTTTGCCGAAATGGAGAAACTCCACCTTCAGACTGGAGAAACGATACACATGGGTATACTCGACGGAACGGAGGTTGTCTCGATTGAAGGCTTCGAAAGCTTTAAGTCGCTCCACACCAAGTTATACATAGGAAAACGTGCGCCTCTCTACTGTACCGCCGTGGGGAAGGCGATACTTGCCTTTCTTCCCGAGGCTGATCGCGAAGGACTTATTGACACTCTTGACCTTATTCCCCAGACTTCGAAGACAATAACAGACAAAGCCAAGCTCAGGGAAGAACTGGAAAGGATAAGATCAAGAGGGACGGCCTTCGATAAGGGGGAGAATGAAGACGGTATTGCATGTGTCGGAGCTCCAATATTTGATTCATCGGGCGTAGTTGTAGCGTCGATAAGCATATCCGGTCCTATCTTCCGGATGGAAGAGGAAGTTATGAAGAAATACTCCGATCTCCTCAAGAAGGTTGTGTCAAGGATCTCTTCAGCACTTGGGCACGGATTACAGCAATGAGGTAATGCATCAAAATAAAATCTACTCGAAATCGAGTTGAAGGAGATTAAGAACACCTCCCTTTGAGTTAGATTTGGACTTCATTATCTGTATGTCAACCAGTGATTCTTGAGAATGTGCTATATTACTCTTGAGTATATATAAATCTAGGGCTTCGTGAACCTTGCGAAGCTCATCTTTTTTTGTACAGTCAATCCAGGGAGAGTTAAGCACTCTTTCATAAGGAGTAGCGAACTTGTCGTATTTCTTCACTATCCTTGTACCATCTCTGGTCTTTTCAATCATCTTTTGAGTAGGCTGGAAATGGTTGTTGTAGAGATTCAAGCTTTCATATAGCTCATTCAAGATACTCAGTTCCTCCAAAGTGTCATATCTGTAATAGCCAACGGCCCTTCTGACCAAAGACCAGTTCTTTTGTTCCACATGAGGATTGTCGTTCTTGTTGTAACTCCGGCTTCTGGTAAAGACCAATCTTTCATCCAAACAATACTTATACAAATGAGCGTTAATGAACTCCGAGCCATTGTCGGAATGAATTCCCAAAAGAGGAAAAGGAAGTAACTCTCTCAATGCAATTATAGCTTCGAGAGTCCATCTTTGAGCCTTGTTCCTTATCGGTGCAACGATACTCCAACCACTGGCAACATCCACCATGTTCAGGCTATAACAGAATTCTCCCGAGCTATTACCCCTATCAGAATCAATCATTAACCTGAAATAATAGCTGGATAGACTGACGATCCTTTCTCTTGGTGGATTTGATAATCGCTCCGGCGCAACAAATTGATCGTCCCGAGTCTTTTGGAGGTCTCAGTTTTCCAATCCGTTCTGAGTTCGAGCAAACGCACCTACTACAATCTTGATTGCCAATAATTCTTCGTTCGAGCCTCCATAGTATCAGATATCTGCAGTGATCTATTAGAGAGTTTTGTAAGAGGCTTGCTTCATCAAAAAAAATGGATGAAAGTCTAACTAAACGCACATCGGTTCTCTCTTCCGAGGTAGATTCCACAAAGAACTGAGCATCAACTCCTATCTTTCTTCTCAACTTAAAATATCTTGTGATTGCCTTCATTATAAGACTTCTACAAAAGCATGCGTGGACGCTGACGTTCTTCTCTTTCCCGTGAGCATTTATGAACAGATTGGATTGCAACCACTAATGGATAAGGGCAACCAATGACTGAATGACTGTTGATAATGATTTTTTCACAAATGCTCGGGAATATAATACGTTTGAGAGAAGACCATGAACCGAGCAACATAAATATGTATTTCGGAGGTTTTTCTTTGAGAACCTACAGGAATAGAAAACTCAGGTTTCGGAAACTTATGATCTTCGTTGCAGCAATTTCTTTTATCTTCCTATCTACTGAGTGTATCTTCAAGACCGTAACTCTAACTATGCTCGAGCCAGATGAGGGAGGCGAGGTTCAGCCCCTTCCCGGGAATCATAAATACTTGATCAACACGTCTGTAGATATTCAGGCCATGCCCGATGATGGGTGGGACTTCGACCGATGGGAAGTAGATGAGGAATTCTATTCAAATGAGAAAGAGACGAAACTGGAAATGGATTCCGAAAAGACAATCAAAGCTTTTTTCTCGAGACAACCGGTTACCTTAACTATGGAAGATGAAGAAGGAGAGGGAAGTATTTCACCGGTACCGGGAGAGTATCAGTTTGATTATTCTACCCTGGTCGGTCTTTCAGCTACTCCGACAGAAGGCTGGGAATTCGACCGATGGCAGGTTGACGGCGTTTTCTATTCGAGTGAAGAAGAGACGGAATTGTCTATGGACGCAGATAAGATAGTAGAGGCGTTCTTTAACGAGGAGCCTGTGGCTTCGGTCACTCTGTCTATGCACGAACCAATTGGTCAGGGAGCGGTTGCTCCGACTGTCGGAGATCACAAGTATGATGCAGGAAAGTCTTTAACACTTCAAGCGACACCGGCAGAAGGGTGGCTCTTTGAACACTGGCTTGTTGAAGATGCAGTCTATTCCTCTGAACATGAAGCCGAACTCACAATGAACACCGATAGAAATGTTAAGGCAGTCTTTGTCCGTAAGACACACACGCTTACAATGCTTGAGCCCTCCGGAAGCGGAAATGTCGAACCTGCGGTCGGTATAAGTATATATAAAGAGGGTTCAGTTGTTACCCTTGTGGCTACACCTTCCAACGGCTGGGACTTTGATTTCTGGCAGATAGATGGAGCTCTCTTCTCATACAATTCGCAGATAACGATCACCATGAATGCCAGCAAGACAGCTAAGGCGTTTTTTGTTGAAGAACCGCCAACAGTTTTCACCCTGACAATGGTTGAGCCAATCGGTCAGGGTTCGGTCAGTCCTCCGGTCGGAGATCACACATACATAGAGGGAACCTCCGTGCCCCTTTCGGCTACTCCCGCAGACGGATGGGAGTTCGAGGCCTGGTACCTTGACGGTACTTTTTATTCAGATAGCGAAACTACTTCGATTATCATGGACCGTGACAAATCAGTCTCGGCAGAGTTTGTGCAAAAAGCAGAGAAAGTAACTCTTGAGATCTACAAATATGGAAGAGGGACCGTCAGTCCTCCCGAAGGAACCTACGTTTACGATAAAGGATCCTCAGTTGATCTAAGCGCGACGCCTGATTCCGGATATCATTTTGAAGAATGGCTCGTTGATGGAACGACCTATGAGGTCCCGGAAATAACTATAACGCTTGAATGGGATACTATTGCGCAAGCAGTTCTCAGATGTAATTGCGGAGGCTCATGCGAGAAATGATGAATAATTGTTTTTGCGTCGACTTATGATGGTGAACTGACTCTCAATATCTCAAGAAACTTTTCTATCACGGCTGGATCGAATAGCTTTCCGGAGTTCTCTAGAAGGTACTCTACGGTTTTCTCTTTGCTCCAGGCTTTTCTATACGGCCTATCTGAAGTCAGAGCGTCATAAACGTCTACAACGGCAAATATCCTTGCAGCCAGAGGAATCTCTTCTCCTTTAAGTCCGCGGGGATATCCGCTTCCGTCCCAACGCTCGTGGTGACAGTAAGGAATATCCAGCGAAGGTCTAAGGTACTCGACTTGGGACAACACTTCATACGCCGTTGTCGGATGAGTTTTCATTACCTTCCATTCGTCTTCAGATAGAGGTCCTTCCTTCAGTAACACGCTGTCCGGAATAGAAATCTTCCCAATGTCGTGCAGCAGGGCGCCTCTGTACATGTTTTCTATTTCTTCTTCCGATGCCCCCATTTTCTCGGCAAGCCAAACTGTAAGATCGGCTACTCTCCTTGAGTGTTTCTTGGTGTTCATGTCTCTCATTTCCAGTGTTCCTACAAGAACTTCCAAAGTCTGATCGTAAGCTTCTGCGATCTTCCTGTTGCTGTCTTTCAAATTATCTATCATCAGAGCAACATCTATCGCTAGTGAAGCTTGTGCCGCAAGCATCTGCAGAAAATCATTCCATTCACTGTCTCTGTGAATTTGCATCATGTCGAATGTTTCAAGGACTCCCAGAATTTTTCCTCTCGTTTCAAGGGGTACGGCATGATAGTCCTTCACTTTCATATCTATCAGGTTCTTGAGCCTCGGGCATTCGGGATTGCTAGAGGTGTCCAACGGACCGGAGTAAGGCTTTCCCGACGAAGCAACCGAACTAGGTATAGTTCCTTCCATTGGAAGCTCTCTGAAGTCCATTTCTCCAGTGACTATTCCCTTTCCATGAGCGAATCTCAGAACACTTCTTTCTTCGTCAATTAAGAAGACATCGGCGCCATCTACGCCAAGCCTCGAGATCAATCTTTCGAGAAAGACATCCAGCATCTTTTCAAGTTCGAGGTGATAGCTGACGGCCATATCTATTTCGTGCAGTGCGCGAATATTTGCCAATCTATGCGTTGCGCTTCTTTCTGATTCTACCAGTTGAGTTATATCTACACCTGTCAAAACGAAGTAATCATGTTCCCCTCTCCAGCTTGTAAGATTGCTCAATGCCCATCGGATGTGTAGAGTAGTCGACGAGGTTTCTAAATCGGCCTCATAGAAGTTCTCTATCTCTCTATCCAGTGTCTTGCTTGCGGTGTTCTCGATCCAGTTTGCAAGATCAGGGGATGCGAAGACTTCGGAGCAGTTCTTTCCAATTATATCCTCCGATTTGAGTGAAAGAATCTCCTCAAAAGTCTCATTTGTGAAGACAATGACCCCTTCGCTATCTAATACTGCAACAAAAACGCCCACCGTGTCGAGGACTGCGTCGGAAAGGTCTTTCTGCTTAACGAGTTCGAGTTGAGTCTTGTTTTTCTCGCTGAACTCACGGTAAATGAGAAAGTAGAAGAGAATCCCACTGAAGATAACAAAGGCCCAGCCCTTGTAGGTTTGAGCATGAGCAACAAGATCTTTTTCGACAAACATCAAATCGACGATCATATCAGAAAACAAGATCCATATAACACCAAATACAACGTATAGTAACGCAACTTTGAGCGCTGGATTCTTCATA
>Ga0209200_1000441_pt1 | contig 47357 bp, 31 predicted proteins | sample AD_UKC033_MetaG_FD_184406 | JGI IMG/M metagenome (GOLD analysis project Ga0209200, IMG submission 184406) | Active sludge microbial communities of municipal wastewater-treating anaerobic digesters from USA - AD_UKC033_MetaG (SPAdes) (version 2) | ecosystem: Engineered > Bioreactor > Anaerobic >... | reverse complement strand
CAGGACAAAACTAATCTTCATCAGTCACATCACAAGCTCTACAGCCCTGCGTTTGCCTGTGGAAGAGATCTGTGCCCTTGCCCGGGAACGCGGCATCATGACCTTTGTGGATGGTGCCCACGGACCCGGCCAGGTAGAAGTGGACCTTAGGCAGATGGGAGCGGATATATACACCGGAGCGTCACATAAGTGGATGATGACGCCGAAAGGCTCTTCATTTCTGTATATCCGAAAGGGACTTCAGGATCTCTTCGATCCGATAATCATTAGCTGGGGCTATGAAGCGGTGGCGCCCTCTTCCTCCCGTTTCCTGGATTATCATGAAGTGCAGGGCACACGTGATCTGTCGGCCTTCTGCACGATACCTGCCGCGATACGCTTTATGGAAGAACACAATTGGCGGTCAGTCGCTTCCGAATGTCGTAAATTAGTGCAAAAGAATGCATCAACCCTGACAACCATCACAGGCCATCTGCCAATCGCACCAATCAATGATGATTTTACAGCACAGATGTATGCCGCGCAAATAGATACAACGGATAGCCAGGCACTACATGACAGGTTGTATCGTACATTTAATATCCAAATTCCCGTGATGGCCCAGGGTGATCAGTTCTATATCCGGTATTCAATCAATGGATTCAACGAACAAGCTGATCTCGATAAGCTTTTTGATGCATTGAGGATTTTATTATGAGCAGGATTCAAGTCACCAACAGTTTTTGATAGTGGATACTGACCTGCAAAAAGCGAAATTGAAACCTGACAAAGATCCTGACAATTGATCTATTTCTTCCAGATATGATTCTCTAAATAATGGTCAATTTTCTCAGGCTTATCCCAGGGAGCAAACCTTTTAATCGGCTTGCCTTCAGCGTTGATCAGAAACTTGGTAAAGTTCCACTTGATTTTCTTTCCGGGAAAGCCGGGAAGCCGGTCCTTCAGGAAAACGAATAGTGGATGAGCATTTCGACCATTGACATCTGTCTTCTCCATCATTGGGAAAGTTACATCATATTTGGCAAAGCATATCTTCTCTGTTTCTTCTTTCCCGCCGGGTTCCTGGCCTCCGAACTGATTACACGGAAATCCGACAATAACTAAACCGCGGTCGGCATATTTCCGGTACAAGGCTTCAAGACTTTCAAATTGCGGTGTAAATCCACAATTACTTGCTGTGTTGACGACCAGGATGGTTTTGCCTTTCAGATCAGCAAAATGGAAAGGAGCGCCATCTAAGGTTGTGGCATTAAAATCGTATATGCTTTGGTGCACGCCGGTATCGTTTTTGGTTGAAGAAAAAAGAAAAATAATTCCTGATAATGTAAGGATCAGGGATATAAAAAAAGGTCTGGTCATGAATCTTTTCATTATCAATATAAATGTAGTCGCGGCTAAGAAATGCCGGCAAACCTTTCAGTATTCACACAGAAAGCATCATGGAAGGTAACAATCCCGCCTTTCTAAAGTTGCAAAATTACACCAATTACAAAAAGGATTCATCCCCGGACTCTGAAACAGAAAAAGGTATAGATAACGCCCATGGAAATACTCTCCGAAAACATCCTTTGTTTATTGACATCGAGAAAAAGAAAGTGGCTTATTTTCATGGACCGTGATAATACCGAAGGAACATCCGGTATTACGCCCCGGAAAACCGAGCTTTTCATTATCGGCTCCGCCATATCAAATCCACCCCATTGACTAAAAAAAATCGATCGGTCCATAAATACATACGATTTGGAACAAATAGACCAAAGGCAGGCCCCTGACCATCGACTTTAAAAAAACTCGTAATCTTAAGCAAAATAATCGGTGTAAATCCTGTCAATAGCATCTGCCAAACGATGATCACGGTCTGTGATAACATTTCCGGCATCATGTGTGTACAGTCTGATACGCACTGTATTATACACATTGGTCCACTCCGGATGATGTCCGAGGAATTCAGCTTCAAATGCCACCAACTGCATAAAGGCCATTGCTGCCTTGAAATCAGAAAACCGGAACTCTTTTCTCAACTGATTATCTTCAACTTTCCAATCCATAACATGATTTGTTATAAAAAAATGTACGCAAAGCATACAGTCAAGGTTACATCTTTTTCTTTCGTTCCCAATAGTTTTGCTCATTCAGCTCATCGATGATGGCCTGATAATTCTGATACCGGATCTCATTGATAATGCCCTTGTCTACGGCTTCCCGCACTGCACAACCGGGTTCATTCCTATGCGTGCAAGACCCGCCAAAACGGCAATGTTCTGACATCTTGAATAATTCCCTAAAGTTGTGAGCAACATCCATCGGCGTGAGATTGTTGAAAGACAGGGTCTTGATACCGGGCGTATCTATGATAGAGCCTCCCTCTTCGAGTGAGTACATTTCTGCGAAAGTAGTTGTATGTACACCTTTGCCACTGTAATCCGATATCTCACCTGTCCTGAGATCAAATCCTGAGAACATGGCATTGACCAGGCTGCTTTTGCCGACTCCTGACTGGCCTCCGATGAGGGTTGTCCGGCCGATGAGGCGCGATTTCAGGGCTTCCAGGCCATCGTGCTTCAAGGCAGAAACGGCGAAGGTTTCATAACCGATATTCTCGTACAGATTGCGGAAATAGTCGAGCAAAGCTGTGGCCCCCTCATCGTATAGGTCGGACTTGTTAAAGACTATGATGGCCGGTATATCGTGTGGCTCCGTCATGAGGAGATATCTGTCGACAAAGCCGGGCTTGAGATCCGGCTGGACAATGGTGACAATCAATACGGCCTGGTCGATATTGGATGCAATCAGGTGGAGGTTGTGCTTCATGCGCGGTGACTGGCGGACGATGTAGTTTCTTCGCGGCCCAATCCTGGTTATGACACCCTTTCCTTCCACTTCATCCCATTTATACTCCACCTCATCACCTACTGCCACGGGATTGGTCAGTTCAAAATCCTTCAGTCTGAACTTGCCAACGATGCGGCATTCAAGATGTTCTCCCTGTTCAGACCGAACAGTGTACCAGGAACCGGTAGATTTGGTGACTATGCCCTTCACAGGGAGGAAATTGTCCTTGATGTATGAATAGCCGAAGCGATATCTTCAATCAGGCCCGGATCTTTTTCTATGGCATTACCCACGACTATCAGGTCTGCTCCGGCCCGTGCCGCCTCCCTTGCCGCCTCCGGGGTGCGTATACCGCCTCCGACAATAAGAGGGGAGCTGATTACATTATTGACAGCCGATATCATTTCCGCAGGCACCGGGTTTAGCGCACCGCTTCCGGCATCCATAAAGATCAGGCGTAGGCCCAACATCTCGCCGGCCATCGCCGTACAACTCGCTATATCCGGCTTATTTGCCGGGATCGGCCGGGTGTTGGAGATATAACTTACGGTTGTATTAACACCTCCATCGATCAGGATGTAGCCGGTCGGAAGGATTTCAAGCGGACTGAACTTAAGGTAGGGCGCTGCCAATACATGATTGCCAATCAATAATTCAGGATTGCGACCTGATATCAAGGACAGGAATAGGATGCCGTCAGCCTTGTAACTCAATTGATAGGAATTGCCCGGAAATAGAACTGTTGGTATATTGGTCGCCTGCCGAATGGACATGAGCAACTGATCCAGGACATCGCTGACTATCAGGCTACCCCCAATAAAGAAATAGTCTACACCTGCATCCACCGAGGCTTTAAGTACCTGGTCCAGGTTGGACATGCGTAGTTTATCCGGATCGATGAGTACAGCGAACCGTTTCTGACCGTGTGCCCGGTCTTCAGACAAACGATTATATATATTTCCTATGTATCCGGACATTTCATCACAAAGGTATGAAATTTGCGACAACAATGTACGGTAAATGCCTAATGACAAGATCAATGACAAGAATATCTGCTACGAAATCAAATAAGAAACCTGCTTATTCATTCCCTCAAACAACTCTGTCACCTGGGCGATCTATTGAAGATAAAAAAAGGGCAACCCTTGCGGATCGCCCTTTAATCTCTTTCAGTGTCTTCTGATTACTTACCGGAAGCAACTGTATCAGCAAGGCTCTTACCTGGCTTGAATCTTGCAACTTTCTTAGCAGCAATTTTGATTTCTTTGCCAGTCTGAGGGTTTCTACCAGTTCTAGCGCTTCTCTTAGAAACAGAGAAAGTACCGAAACCGATCAAAGTAACTTTGTCACCTTTCTTCAGAGAAGAAGAGATAGCTTTGATAGTAGCATCAAGAGCGTTTCCAGCCTGAGTTTTGGTGATCTTTGCAGAATCTGCAATCTTGTTGATCAAATCTCCTTTGTTCATGATTGAATTGTTTTAGTTATTATTAAATTTTTTAATGAGGCAAAGATAGGCCTATATTTGGTTTCTTGCACACTTTTAAACTTTTATTTTTGCCTGCAAGGTGCATATTTACTAAATTTAGCTAAACATTAACACTTGAAAGCCTCATTTAAAGCAGAAAGGGGTAGTTTTTGAGGTCTGAAATTCAATTATAGCAAGCGAAACGCAAAATTAACATTTTCCATATATGAAATACTGTTAAAAATTTATTTCCTAATTCAAAAAATTAATTTTACCTTTGCGCTCCATTGGATTAAAAAAGATACTTTTAAATTAATATTTTGTATGGCACATCACAAGTCATCATTGAAGAGAATCAGACAGGATGCTAAAAAACGTATCCAGAACAGGTACTACAAAAAGTCAACACGTACCATGATCAAGAAGCTGAGAGAACTGACAGACAAGTCAGAAGCTACAACCATGTTACCTAAAGTAATAAGCATGGTTGACAGATTGGCCAAGCATAACAACATCCACAAGAACAAGGCCGCAAACCTAAAGAGCAGCCTTACCAGGCACGTCGCTTCCATCTGATTCTGACATGATAAAGATATGGCCGGGCAGCTATCAGTTGTCCGGCTTTTTTGTTTTCCGCCATTACGGCCTGACTTCCTTATCTTCACATGACACCACTCCGGTTCCCTTTTACTCCCGGGTTGAAGTAGGTCTTTTATCAATGGCAAAAGTTGACCTGCAAATGATACATTGATCCGGGATTATCCCTGGTATCTAAATTTGATATAGGTAATTTTCTTACCCTGAGCCAGGTGTTGCTGCTCATAGAAGGTCAGCAAATGCGTTTCCGGCGTAGGCATCTCATCCTTGTAGAAGTCATCCGTATGTTCGACGATCTCATAATCTTCCCGGTTTTCCAGGACTTTGAGTGAGAATTTGTACAGGGTGGGATCATCTGTCTTGAGATGAAGGATTGCACCGGGTACAAGAATTCCTGTATATCTGTCCAGGAAGGCATTAGAAGTCAGGCGCCGATTGGATTTCGAGTCCCTCAGGAATGGATCGGGAAAGGTGATCCATATCTCTGAAACTTCATTCTTTTCAAAAAATGACCGGATCAATTCAATCCGTGTTCGCAAGAAGGCCACGTTCTTCAACCCTTGGTCATGTGCCATGGTAGCACCTTTCCAAATCCTGGCTCCTTTAATATCAATTCCAATATAATTCTTTTCAGGGTCTGCTACTGCAAGATGGGTCGTGTATTCACCCTTCCCACATGCTAGTTCAAGCACTATGGGCAGGTCACGCTCAAACATCAAACGGTTCCAATGCCCCTTGATATCAACTCTATTGCCGAAGGTATCCGCCACGTGCGGGTCGTGAAAATCAAAATTCTCCAATACATTGGGCAGGACAGCTATCTCAGCAAATCTTTGAAGCTTGTTTTTATTCGACATGGTTTGGATTTAGAAGGTGCAAAGGTAAGCAATGGCTATGGATAGCTGCTCATATTTCCAATATTTTGACTTCGATCCTTCTGTTGTACTGATGTTCTTCCTCTGTACAATTGACTCCATCCTTACACCGATTGCGCAGCTGGCTTTCCCCTCTTCCCTCCGTCTCAATCCTGTCTTCAGCTATTCCTTTTTCCACCAGGTATTTCTTGGCTTCCATGGCCCTGTTGATTGAAAGAGTCAGATTGGCATTGGCATCTCCGCGAGAGTCGGTATGGGCGATTAAATTTATCCTCATTTTCGGATATTGCTTCATCAATATTGCCAGCTCGTTCAGTTCACGATCCGTAGAAGGCCGGATGGTCGATTCATTAAAGTTATAATAAATATTATCAAGAATCAGCTTCACTCCCTTTCGGATCGGCTCCCTGACAATAGAAAGCATAACCATGGAGAAATTGACATTGATGGTCAAATTCTCGTTTAAAGCCGGGACAGGAACCCGTACCGTGTTGAATTCTTCCTTTCGGCCAATGATGACTCCTGAACAATTAGGTGGAACACAAAGCTCAAATCGGCCGATGCTGTCGGAAACAACCTTTATCTCAGGTTCTCCACAATCATTGACCCATACAATTTCCGCATCTCTTAATAACTTATTGGTTTCCTGTTCCAGAGCAAATCCATTCACAGTAAGGCATGGCAAAGGTTGCAGCCTCACTGTTTTATTCTCACCACCCCACAAAGGGGATTGATATGGCAGATAGTTCCGTGACTCTACCTCCAGCATATACTGGTGCCCCTTGGTCACACTCACCTGGAGACTACCATTGCGATCCGTAACACCATCCGCTACGACATCACCTGCAAGGGTTTTCAAAACACATCTTGCATCCTGCAAACGCTGAACCCTTACACTATCCACTATCACCAGTGTCTGTTGGATTACGACAGGCTCTGTTCCGGGAGTGATTTGAAGAAGATAAATATCGTCCATGCCTTTTCCCCCCTGACGTGCAGAAGAAAAATATGCCTTACTGTTGTCTCCGGTCAATATGAGACTCATATCATCACTTTCACTATTGATGGGAGCAGGGAGGCGTGTGACTTCAATAGATGTCTTCCTGAATATTTTTGCCAAATAAATGTCGAAGCCACCGGTACCGCCGGGCCTATTGGAGCTGAACGAGAGGATGTCCCGGGAAAGCAAGGTTGGAAATAATTCATTGGAAGCGGAATTGATTTCAGGGCCGAGATTGACAGGTTCTGACCAACTGCCATCGACATTATCCACTCTATAAAGGTCGTAATTGCCATATCCACCTTGCCGGTTGGAAGAGAAATACAGATGCATGCCATCCGGACTGATAGCAGGATGACAATAATTGACATCGGCGCCAGGCACAAATAATGCTATAGGCTCACTCCATTGGCCTTCAATTCTTTCAGAATAAAAAATATTGAGATTTAATCGGGTTTTGTCATGCTCATCAACAACCTTAATATTTCTTGTAAAGTAGACCTTATCTCCCGAATGATTAAAGCAGAGAGGGCCCTCATTATACTCGGAATATAAATCGGAAAACTGGCCATCGTCCTTCAATGTCCCATCCTCGCTTATAGATGCTTTGAATATCCTGAATAGCTTTTTTCCCTCAGCGGCTGATCTTCCCCGAATCTTCCTTCCATTGGCAACAAATACCAGACTATCCTTCCAAATGGCGGGCGAAAATTCCAGTGCACCTGAATTAATCTCCTTTTGATTGACGACAAAATAATTTTCCAGTTGATTATTCATAATGTCAGTCAAAACATCCGTACTCTGAGCAAACAAGCACGAATACATCAATATCCCGACTGTTACCATGAAACTGTGTCTCATGCAAGATCCCATTCTCAATCTAAAAATCATCATTTATCAGAAAAACCTTGGATTTTGAACTTCCATATCCTCCTTGGCCGGCAAGCTATACCTCAGAAAACATTCGATACTTCCATTGGAATATTTACCCAGATTGCCCAGTTGAATATCGTATGCCAGACCCAGAAATACAGGCTCAACAATCTTCATCCCAAACAGGATATCGATAGATTCTCCGCTGGATGAATATACTCCACCGCTACGGTAGGAAATACCGGCGTTGTACTTCATTCCAAAATCGACCATCATATTGGCATCTATGGTCAGTGGACTGTTCCTGACATACTTCACATTAAGCTGCGGTGTCAGCGAGACACTCTCAGCCACCTCCAACGAATAACCTGTCATCAAGTAAAAATGTGTCACCTCCCTCGATATCAGCAAATCGTTTTTAAAGTCAATCCTTGACCTTAAAATTCTGGGCACGGAGAATCCGACATAAAAATTCTTGTCGGAATAATATACTCCCAGTCCGACATTTGGTACGATAGCCCTGGTATTTTCCACGATCAGGGCATTGTCTGAGGCCAGGTTCTGATCAGCACGTAATGACGGACTGTTGTAATCCACACCGTAATATCTGAGGCTGCCTTCCATTCCTCCACTGATGTATCCATTGCCCAAGGGTAATCTGTATGCATACATTCCACTTAATGTCCACATTTCTGAGATGCCAATGGTACTCCTGATCAGGTTGGCCCCCAGTCCAACCCGCTGCCTCAGAAAAGGGAAGTTTGCCGACAATGCCTGTGTAGTCGGCGCCCCTTCAAAACCCATCCATTGATTACGGTATAAGGCATTGAATGTGGTGGAAGGCAGGGCTCCTGCAAAGGCAGGATTGATAGCCAGCTTGTTGTACATAAACTGGCTATATTGCCTTTCCTGCTGACTGAATCCGGTGCCGGACAGTAGAAGGACAGACACCATCACCAGCAGTACCTTTTGGTTTAAAATGTACGCCTTGATTCCGGATAGATCGAATATGCCACCGCCGGTCTCTCCAATTTTCATCTTCATACCATTGAGATTTCTTTTTGTATCATTTGGAAATACGTTCGTTTTTTCTGTATTCATTGTTTCCATCACGTGACTTTACCTTTTAATGATTAAGAATCCTTTCTGGACAGGGCTCCTGTCTCCCTTGTCAAAGATGTAGAAATAAGTCCCGGGAGGCAAGTCACTTCCTTTGTACTTTCCGTCGAAATTGTTCAGATAGGGTAACGCTTCGAAAACCTGACTTCCCCACTCGTTGAAAATAGTTATGCTTGAAGTATTGCCCACTAAGCTATCTAGACAGGGTATCCGAAGGAAATCATTGATTCCGTCATTATTTGGTGTAATAATATTCGGAACACGGCAATCATTAAGAGCATCAATATCAATAGTCACCTTAGCAGTCGCACATAACTGAGGACATCCTGCTGCACAGATCCTGTAAGTTATCACATCATAGTCTTTGCCGGGGAGTGGTGCATATTCCAGTGTATTGCCGTCCTTGATACTAACTGTTCCGTAAAGTGGCCCGTCTTCCACCTCCAGCACTACCGGTACATTGAAAATATCATTGGCCAGTACATCCAATTGAAGCCCGGTTGCCTCATAAGTACGATAGACATCATTGACCGCTTTCAATTCATCAGAAACCCAAACAATCATCGTGTCCCGAGAGAAATCCTTACAGTTGTTGTAATCCAGACTCCATACAAATACATTCTTTCCAACAGATAATCCGGACACTTCTGTATTTGGATCTGAAGGATCAACAATCACCGTATTCGCCGTCAGAGACTTCCAGGTTCCCGTAGAGAAATCCGGTCGCTTCGCTGATAATGTTGTCTGCTTGCCTTCGCAGGCAACCTTTACCTTACCTGTTACTGCAAATTCTTCCGGCGGGAAGTTGATTGTAATCTGAACCGGTATGCCTTGGGTCGATGTGCATGTATTCAGGGTAGCGGTTGCATAAAGGACATTGACGCCATCGTTGAGTTGACTAAAGTTGGTGATGTTGGCACACAGTGCATTGGTCGGTCCGGCAATAGCCTTGGGTCGGCCTGTGTTGTAAAATGCATAACTCGCACCCGGAGTAGCCGTTGATTCATCGATACACAGGGTAATCAATTGGCTAGTTCCGCTGACGCAAAACTCCTGTGCAGGATCTACTATCTTTGGCGCAGGTGGTGGTAAGATAATCGTCAATGCAAAGGGATCAGATGTCTTGGATACACAACCTTCATTGACCAGCGTCAATAGGTAATTACCGGCATTGCTTTGCTGTGAAGGAAATATTACCCATTTTTTATCACTTGAGGTTATCCCGCCAGGGCCTGCCCAATTATACTGGAAGTCCGGCGCATTGCTTATCTGCAATACTATGGAATCTCCAAGGCAAATAGTCGGGTCACCCACAATCACCGGTTTGTCCGGAGTTTTGACAACCTTCACCTCAAAGACATCAGAAGGCCTCGATCGGCAGTTGCCTGAATCATAGATTACCGAAAATGCACCGCCATTGGAAGGCTGAATATTGACAATCGTCAGTTGATTGGATGTCGTTGTGATTGTTCCGTTTGGTGTCTCCCAGTAATATTTGCCCACCACAGGAAGATTGCTTGCTGATAAGGTCAGGGTATCTCCCGAGCAAAGCCTGTCTCTGCCCTGAATGATTGGTTTTTCCGGTGCCACTGAACCGGAGATAGTGACTTTGGCTGTATCAGAAACACATCCATCCCTGGAAGTGGCTATCACAGAGTATACGCCGTTGACAAGCTGAGCGGTAACTACGGCCGGATGAGCTTCTGTACTCATGAATCCTCCGGGTCCGCGCCAGTCGAAGCTCAACTCCTGCTCCGGTATATTGGTAATATAATCGAATGTGATGATCTCATCCGGGAACCTGCAATCAACCGCATTGGTTGTCAGGGATATTATTTGCGGCTTTTGCCTCAGATCAAGCGTTGTAGCTCCCTTGAAAACGCACCCTGCCGCAGTCACAATGGTTACAGCATAGGTTCCGGGAGCGGCCTTAACCGTCGGATCTGCCAAGGTAGAGGTAAATCCGTTCGGACCGGTCCATTTGTAGGCTGCTCCGGGAAAATCATTTGTCTCCAACCGTACACTATCCCCTTCGCATACAGGACCCTCGTAATGAATCTCCACCGTCGTATTTGGCGTAACTTCGATTTTGATGGCATCTGATTCCAACGAAGCACATCCGCCAGATTTTAGTGTCAGAGTCCACAAACCGTTGGCTCCCTGGTCGACAGAATCTATTGTCAATGGGTTGGATGTCGTCGTTATCAAAGTGCCATCCGGCCGCTTCCATACAAAGGTGTCTATTCCTAAGGAAATATTGGAAGTCAAAACCAATTCCGAATCGGAACACACCGGAGAATTGGAGGTAGGTGTCGGTTTTTCAGGTCTTGGAGAGACAGTCACCGAAACTTGTGCCGGAGCGGATTTACAATTTTGCAAACTTACCACCAGGGAATACAAACCGGCATTGCTCAGGGTAGCGGGACTGATGACCGGAGGATATTGTTCATTGGACTTAAAACCATTCGGGCCTGTCCATTGGTAATTGTAATCGGTACCAAGCGGGCTCTCAAGTCTTATGCTACCGCCTTCGCAAATGCTGATGCTTGCGTCATCAACTATGGCTACCGGATTGGTCACTACCTCGACTGAAGTCGATGATGAAGGATTACTTACACAGGCATTTTCAGATACAACAACATAAAAGAAATACTCCCCCGGCGGGCGCTGAAGAGTCAATTGCGGCACAATGGTAGAGTCGATAAACACGCCATCCGGCGCAAAGCCTTCATACCATCTGTATTTGATATTGCCTGAATATGTCTGGGTGTTTAATACAATGTTGCTACCATCACAGACAACTGTATCTTTAGCAGAAATGATCGGTGTGTTGATCTCATCATTAATAAACACCTGGACAACACCCTCACCGCCACAGCCGTTGAAGCCGGACACCTGCAGCCTATACGATCCGGAGTGATTGGAATTGGCACTCGGGATGACAGGATTCTGTACGTTGGACGAAAAATTATTGGGACCTGTCCATTGATAGATATATTGATCAAATAAGTTCAAATCAGGCATATTGGCAAACAACCGCAAGGTATCCTTGTCACACAGGCCAAGACTGTAGCCGGGTTCCAACAATGCCTTTTCGATCAGTATCTGAGTCTTGCACGAATCAATCAATCCTACCGGATCCTGGACATACAGGGTCACTTCAGGCTGTGTACCTATATCTGCACAGGTATATAGTCGATCGGTAACAAACATGGTATCTATCCTGCAATTGTCAAAGCTTCCTCCATCAATCATCTCAGGAGTAAGCTTGCCCGGGAAGATACCGCTCGGATGCAGACGTAGAGTGGCGTACTTACACACAGCCTCCGGTGCAATAGTGTCCCTGACCTCGACCTTGATTGTACATGTATCCGTATTCCCTGAAATATCCGAAATCGTATATGAGAAATACGTAGTTCCTGCATTAAACTTGTATTTAGGAGCATCGTAGGGCGGCTGAAGTTCACTGTAAGGAATCGATGTTGCGCCCGTAGCAAAATAGGAAGGCGGCGAAAACGTCGTATATTTCAGCTGCATGAACATAAAACTAATGCTATCCACCTGACCATCCTGGTTGATGGGAACCGACCCACATGGGTTGATACCACTCAAAACATTACCCGGAGGTATGTCGAAATTGATATTTGATACGGCATTGAAGGTAATCTTTCCATCCACCGCCCAGGCATTGAACTTGGCCGCCGGAATATTGAAATATGCAGTTGATACTTTGGAGCAGTTGCCGGTAAGCACATTACCACCTCCCGCTTCAGTTGTTCCCAAGGCTTCACCATCTTCACCATACACCGTAAAATATTCACCACCACTGTCAATATCACCCCGAATGTACAGATTGAGAAGAACAGGACTTGTCACATTTCCATTTATATTGGTAAATGTATAGGTTTTGTTCTGTGCAATATAATTCTGAAGATTTGGATTGGCCTTAAAGGTCAACCATGCTGATGCTGTATCCGCCGGAACGATATAATTGAAGTCGTTGGCAAGGCCGCAATTATCGGTCATGGAAAGCGGTAGCGGGATGGTGAGTAAGGAATCACAGCCTACCCCATTCAAAGTCACGGAAATATCATTGCCGCATGTAATCACCGGACGAATCGTATCTCTGATTACAACTTCCTGCATACAGAAGACTGCATTATCTCCACAATCCTTCACTGTAAATGTTATGGTATGACGTCCTTCCTTCAGGTTCAAGGCAGGGAGATTATCCGGATCTACGTCCAATGCGGCCAATGTATCCAAAGCATAAGAGTACCTGAGAGTCGGGTTGTTATTCCATTTGACGTTAAGGGCAAACTTAATCGTGCTTCCCCCGCAAATGTCATTGATTGCATATCCACCATCCAGAGGTGACGGATCATTCGGTCTTGCATAAAAACGGATTACACCATCCCGGATCCAGTCTTCGAATTGTACCTGTGTGAATGAAAGCTGTGTACTTGAGGAGGAACATTGTGTCGCTGATGGATTAGTCTTGCCCAACAACACATTGTTTTCATCATAAATATTGAAATATTCTTCACTCCCCTCGATATCTGCATTGTCAATATCTATGAAAAGTAAAGTGTCTCCTAAGGAAGAGAAAGAAGAACCGGAATGCAGTCCGTTGAAGACGATTTCCACATCATTTACCGGAGTCAGGCCATTGCCGGGATGTGATGACACAACAGGGACTTCAACCTGCATCAGACTATCAGATGTTTTGTTTGCACAGGCATCAAAAACGGCCGGAAGTTCCAGATTATAGATGGTATTACACGCTCCGGCAGCTAGGATAATCTCTTTATCCGGAGCACAGGAAACCAGTTTGGGTGCGATGGTGTCACTGATGATAAATCTTGCCTTTGATACAGCTGTGTTGAAACATTGATCATAGAAAACAACATCAATATTAAGTTGTGCGACCTGACCATCCCGGCATTTATCGGCAAGTGCAGGATCCGGTGCCGTACCCGGGTAGGTGGCAGGATTGTCAATATCATAGCTTCCTTCGACAGCAACGAATGCATTTACATGTCCACACTGATCCTCTGCAGCAGAACCGGCGAGATGATCAATCCAGTCTCTGAAATCTGTTTCGAGATTACCCAAATCATCGCAGTACAATACCAGATCACCAGCCTCCTGCGTGATTATCGGTGCACTCCCATCCAGCAGATTGACCAGTATGGTATCTTCCCCTGTATTTCCGCATGGATCTGTAGCACGTAGCAACCACTTCTGGTATGTATCGGATGAACAAACGGATGTATCCCCCAAATCAATGCGGGAAATCTCAAAATCAAGTGCATCGGAACATATATCACTGGCCAATGATCTTAACACCAGGGCTATTTGAGCACTGTCGGTACAATTCAGCACCAATGGCTCGGAATTGTCAATATCCGGTGGTGTAACATCTGAAAATGTAATGCTTCGGGTAAATGTCTTAGTGTTGAAACACACATCACTTACCGTATAGGACTGGGTGATCACATAATTATAATGGGCGCAATCCTCATGATCCGGAGATTGCGTCGATGATCCACTCTGATTGACTTGTACAAAGGAGCATTGATCAGAAAAGTTGATCTGATAGTCTTCGATATTATCGGTACACTGCAGTGCGAGATCCACAAAAGGCGCATCAGGTTGGGGGGCAAGGGTATCCACAACTGATATTGTTTGCGACACGGTTGTTGAATTGCCGCAAAAGTCATGCGCTGTCCAGGTCCGGGTAATGGTATAGGAATAGTGTCCACAAGCAAGCAAATTGGGATCCTGGGTGCTGGACTCCTCGTATTCGACCTCGCCAAACAGCCCGCAATTATCTGTGAAGACAGGTTGGTCCTGAGGTACTGCCTGACTGCAAGTAATAGATGTATCAACAGGAATAAAATCAGCAACGGGCGCAAGTGTATCGCTTATCGTTACAAAGGCGCTATCAATGGATATATAACCACAATCATCCTTCGCATAGAAATATACAACCATAGCCTGACTGCAATCCTCGTTTGCAATGGACGGGTACGGGCCACTACCGAATGATCCGCTACCGGATTCTCCTGCACCGGTACGCCATTCAAAATGATCCCAGGCAGGGTTATTGCAATCCTCTATAACCGCATCTCCCTTTCTTTCAATCCACGCATTCAGTGAATCCTGACTGCTTCCCGAACCGGCACATTCCAGTCCCAGGCTCTGCGGATGTACCAGAAAATAAGGTCCTGATTCATCCTTAACACGATATACCGCCTCAAATCCATCAGCACTCAGGTTGCCACTGCCATCCGACAGCCTGAAATATACCGTCACTGATTGATTGCAGGAATTGCCGGAAAGATGCAGAGAGTCAAGTGCTGCCGCAAGTCCCGGCTGGCCAACCCAAAAGATGGTATCGCAGTCATCTTCCCCCCCGGCAGCGGCCCCACTAAGATACCATTGTGTAAAATCCTCGTCAATGTTGCCAAGCGTACAAGAAGCTGTTGTCGTATCGACTCCCGGCTCCCAGATGATTGGCAGTGTTGTATCAAGAATTGCAAATACAGCTGCTGTCGAGACATAATGCTCGCAATAGTCGGCAAACCTGAATTCTATGGGTATATAAGCCCTCACTCCCTCATAGGTCTGCCCTCCGATGACAACAGTCTGAGAAGGCCCGTCCATCTGGCTGTTCAATATATCTTTAATTTCTTCAATCGTCTTTGACTCCCCTTCATAGAGGTATGTTTTGACAATAAATTCCTCCCCAAGACAGTTATCGTTTGCTGATGCACCACCATACTCATCCAGCCATTGAGTAAGCATCGCTTCGGGCCCTGCAGCACAATAAATGATCCGGTCGGAAGCCTCCGTCTCCAATACCGGAGCAATTTCGTCCATTATGAGGAAGGTAGCTGCAGTACTATCCTTATTTCCACAGTAATCGCTTACAACGAAAATTACTTCAGTGGGAACATTGCAAGCTGCAGCCAGTACCGGATTTTCAGGAATGGTCGTCCACCCGGAAATACCACAATTGTCACTAGCTGTCGCACCCCCATGACTACCTATCCACTGCTGAAATGCAGTCAGCGCATCCGACGATGAACAATCAAATACATAATCCCCGGCTTCAGTGACAATGACAGGAAGTTCGGTATCAGGAAGCAATGTGATGTTCTGTACATAGGTAGCTGTATTCCCGGCCAAATCCTTTGCAGTAAATGTACGTTGATATACTCCATCACATGCATTATCGGGGATGTTTACCTCCTGCGTGATCTGTATCTGGAATGTCGGCGTGCAATTATCGGTGGCTGTCAGGTTGACAGGTGGCAATGTAGTGTTGCATGATACCGTTATGTCGGGTGGAAGGGATCCCGGTGAAAATACCGGTGGAGTTTGATCCGCAAAATATATCGTAAAACTGAACTCCTCTGTATGATCCTGATTGTCTTTTGCCTCGTAGGTAATGGTAACTGTAATTCCCGCCTGGACAGATTGCCCCTGAAAATAACCTCCACTGATAGAGCTCAGCTTCTTGGAGATCACCACCTGGTCAGGGGGATTAACCGGAGTGCATATGATCTTACTGTCCCCACCCCAAAATAAAGTACCCTGACAATTATTACCTACCACAATCGTATCCGGACCGGTGTAACTCCAGTTAAACCAAGGCTGGGCGTTGAGGGTCGTTGTAAATACCAGAAAATATAATGTAAACCTTAAAATTTTAAAAAACGACATATCGTAATTTTACTTATTATAAAACCTGACATTCTCTTCGGATTAGTATCAATCAATACACGTTCCGGAAAAAAACACCATTAAAATTTTGATACCGGAAAAATTACTAATCCAACATCATTTAATATTTTTTATATATGAAGGGATGAAAACAAGGCAAAAATAGTCATTTAGTAAAATATATCAACATTTTATGCGATATTTAACCATATCAAAATAAATAATGTAATTACATTTGGACAAAAGGAAAAGCATTCAGGTTTTATACGTTGATCTGCTTCCTTTCACAAAAACCTGATGCCTGAAATGAACGAAATGCCATTTTTTATTTTTTTATTTGAATTTTAATAAAAAACTTCCGGCCGACTGATCTGCCACCTTTCCCGGGACACTTTGACACATTGATACACCAATAAAGTACAAAAACATCCGATCCTTAACTTAATAACTGCTTATTGCTTGCATTTATATTACTTAATTAATTCTATATCTGATATTTATTATTTAAATAAAATAATAATATTAAATTTGCCTTAAAAATTCATTACACTGGCAGACTGATTGGAAGACCGAACTTTCCATTAATCCACCGGTTTTTAAATTTGCATATCCACATTCCATAAAACATAACCATCTTGAACACACAAAGAAATAAGATACCGCTTGGCATAGACAGGTTGCTATTTATTTTCCTGTTTGTCCTATCCTTTTTCGCCTTGAATGCTCAATTCAAAATAGCGGGCAATGCCAGCAAAGTTTCTGAACAATGCTACGATTTGACGCCGGATGCAAAAAGTCAGGAGGGCTATATTTTGTCCCGGCAAAAAATCAACCTGCGGGAAGATTTTACCATTTCAGTCACTATGAATTTCGGCCGACAGAACAACACTACCTCAGGTGCGGATGGAATTGCCTTTGTCATGATGACGGATACAGTGATCAGCTCCTCGGGCTTGGGTGGTGGTATAGGCTATCTGGGTACAAGCCCGTCGCTCATTGTCGAATTCGACACTTACCAAAATTCCGACTACAATGATCCGGCCGATGACCATGTGGCCCTGATCAGAAATGGCAATCCGGATCACGCATCCAACAATACCATTTCCGGCCCCTTTTCTCTGGGCAGCAATATTGAAGACCTTAATAACCACAATGTTGTTTTTTCCTGGAAGGCTGATATTCAGGAATTTACGGTATATTTCGATTGCATCAAGGTGTTGGGATATGTCGGGCCGATTGCAGGGCCATTTCTAGGTGGCGAGACATCGGCTTACTGGGGATTTACGGCATCCACCGGAAATGCATACAACAGGCAGACTGTTTGCTTCAATACCCCGACTTATGTGGATGAACTCCAGGATCTTATCTATTGCGATCCTGCAACAGTACAACTCGACGGAGGCCCCAATGGCCTGTCGTACAAGTGGACGCCTGAATCAGGTCTGAGCAACCCTAACATCGCAAGACCGACCGTAACAGTCAATGAAACGACAACATTTTATCTCGAAAAAATATCCACTTGTGGAAAAATTACCCTGGATTCCATGCAGGTAGAGATTATTCCCAATACCATCCAATTAGATCTCGGCGCGGATACTTCCATCTGTATTGGCAATTCCCTCCAGCTTTCAGTTCAGGAGGAAGGAGCCAATTATCATTGGACGACCGGAGATACCACTCAAACAATTACGGTAGATCAAGGCGGCATCTATTCTGTAGAAGTGGACAATGGCATATGCAAGAAGCAGGATTCCATGTCAGTTTCCGTCATATTATTGCCATCTATCACCACCTCACCGGACACAATCATCTGTAGGAATACATCCGCAGTGTTGAGCGCTTCATCCAACGACAGCATCCTGACCTGGTCTGACGGCTCAACAGGAACTACTATTACGGTCAATGAAGAAGGCAGCTATACGGTAAGTGCCTCTAACCTTTGCGGGCAAACAGAAAAAACAATATTGGTAAGTGTCAAAAATTGTGAAGAATTTTTCATTCCAAATGTCTTTTCTCCCAATCACGACGGAATCAATGATTATTTCGGACCTACACCAAGTGAGGCAATACAGTTGATTGAGCGTTTGGCTATATTCGATCGCTGGGGAGCATTGTTGTACGAAGCAAACAATATTACTGCCAACCAGGAAACATCAATGTGGGACGGCACTTTTCGGGGCAGGGACATGAATCCCGGCGTGTATGCCTATCTCATCCAATTGAAGATGTCAGATGGTAAAGTCAGGATATTGAAAGGCAGCGTCACACTGGTTCGCTAAAGACATTGCCGAACATCACTCAACCTCTCAAATACGCTGTCATTGTCATCTTCAACCGAATCCATCATTGAGAACATCTGGTTGGCTAGAGAAGGTACTTTGTCATGATACTTATTTTCCCACTAAGGTATGACCACAGATGACTTGAAAAAAGATGTAATTAGATGGTTGCTTACCCAGTCGTGTCATAAAATAAAATAGGTTCAAATTTCTTCTTTCACTTCCCCTTTCATCATATGGAACCTGGTTAAAAGCTCATATTATTAAAATTGCTTTTTTGTAGTATATTTGGGTTGTGCTACAGGCTCAAGGTATTGCCCAAACTTAGTGTTCCGGTGTAATAAGCCGACCCATATATGGCACGTTTGGTTTTGTTCAATATGCCGGTTAGCGTCCAAAATAACCAAATGAGCCGGTTTGGGGGAATGCACTGACAGGCAAGCCATCATTAATAAGTAAATGGGAAGACTGAGAATTTCAAAGAATAAAATGAACGGATTGACACAAGAAATAAAGACAGATAAACAAGTAAAATCCAAAAAAAGGGTTACCGACCACGGTGAAGTATTTACCAACGAACGTGAAGTAAACGCTATGCTCGATTTAGTAAAACAAGAAACAGAACGCATTGATTCCCGTTTCTTAGAGCCCGCTTGTGGTAACGGAAACTTTTTGGCGGAAGTCCTTCGCAGAAAACTGAATGTAGTTGACCAACGATACAGCAAAAGCCAGATTGAATGGGAACGCTATGCCGTGATTGCTGTCTCGAGTATTTACGGAATTGATATCCTGGAAGACAATGCACAGGAATGTAGAGAACGACTGTTTAAAATCTTTGATGAGCGTTACACTACCCTTTTCAAAGAAAAATGCAAAGACGATTGCAGACGAAGCATAAAGTTTCTTTTAGGCAGAAATGTACTATGGGGTGATGCCCTGGACTTCACCAATCCCGATACCAAACAGCCCATCGTATTTTCAGAATGGAGTGCTGTAAACGGCTCTATGCTGAAACGCAGAGATTATATGTTTAAATTTTTGGTAGAGAAATCATATCAAACTTCCTTGTTTAATGACGAAGGTAACCCTGCTGCCATTGACGAACCTGTAAAAGATTATCCGTTGGTGCATTTTTTAAACCTTGGCGAAGATGAATGAAAATGATATTTCTTATAAAATAATTGGGGCAGCAGTTGAGATGCATAAAACTTTGGGGCCCGGGCTTTTGGAGTCGGCTTATGAAGCTGCTTTAGCTTACGATTTGAGGACATTGGGTTTAAAAGCAGAAACACAGGTGCCTATGCCTATGGTGTATAAAGAAGTAAAAATGGATGTAGGATATAGACTTGATTTGTTAGTGGAGGATAAAGTGATTGTTGAAATTAAATCGGTTGAAACTCTTGCTCCGGTTCATTTTGCACAAACACTTACTTATTTGAAATTGGCAGATAAAAAACTGGCTTTGTTGATTAATTTTAATACGAAACTATTGAAAGATGGAGTGCATAGAATTGTTAATAACTTATAGTGATACCACGCAAAGCTCGCAAAGGATAATCTTAGAGTTCTCTGCGAGAAAAAATGAAAGATACCACGCAAAGCTCGCAAAGAAAAATCTTAGCGTTCTCTGCGTGAAAAACTCTGCGTTCTCTGCGAGAAAAAAAAGAAGGAAAGTGATTCAGACAAACGTAACCGACCGAGCAACTACACGTCATTTGTCTGTATATAACCAAGGATTAGCTCTTGTATCCGGTTGACAGGATGAAAAAGGATTCTATTGAGAGTATCTACGTGCCATTCATAGGATTTGATTTCTTTAGCTTTGCATGTATAAAAAAAGAATACAACATAACGGCTCTGACGGCTCCATCAATGTTGATCCTTTTCTCCCTGCTTCTAACGCAAAAACATCCTTATCAAGACCGGACTTCGCAAATCGATCCGCCATCTTTTCGTACTTAGTCATGATTATTTTCCCGCTAAGGGATGACCACATATGACTTGAAAAAAGATGTACTTAGACGGTTGCTTACTTTGAAATTGGCAGATAAAAAACTGGCTTTGTTGATTAATTTTAATACGAAACTATTGAAAGATGGAGTGCATAGAATTGTTAATAACTTATAGTGAAACCACGCAAAGCTCGCAAAGGATAATCTTAGAGTTCTCTGCGAGAAAAAATGAAAGATACCACGCAAAGCTCGCAAAGGATAACCTCAGCGTTCTCTGCGTGAAAAACTCTGCGTTCTCTGCGAGAAAAAAAAGAAGGAAAGTGATTCAGACAAACGTAATCGACCGAGCAACTACCCATCATTTCTTTATATCCCCGGAGCAGTTCATGTATTCGGTTGATAGGATAGGATAGAGTTTTATTGAGGGTATCTACGAGCCATTCATAGGTGTTAATTCCTTTAGCTTTGCATGTATAATAAAAAAAGAATACAACATAACGGCTCTGACGGCTCCATCATTGTTGATCCTTTTCTCCCTGCTTCTATTGCAAAAACATCCTTATCAAGACCGGACTTCGCAAATCGATCTGCCATTTTCTCATACTTTGTCATGGTTCTTATTTTCCCACTAAGGTATGACCACCGATAACATGAAAAAAGATGTACTTAGACGGTTGTATACATCCAATGTAAGGGGTAAGAGCAAAATACCCGGAAAACAGGGCTTCTCCACCAGCTTTATTCTTTGTTTGAAACGTCGGTTGTAGCAGTCTCTTCATGCTCGCCAAAGAATCTTTTGTAGAAGACGAGAAGAATACCGACACCGACACTGATGGATGTATCCGCAACATTGAATACCGGTTTGAAAAACTCAAATCTCTGTCCACCCCAGAAGGGGATCCAATCAGGCAACACCGTATCTATGATCGGGAAATAAAACATATCTACGACTTTGCCATGCAAAAACCCGGCATAACCACCTCCCTCGGGAAACATGGTAGCAACCCCACCGTGGTATGATGATTCAGAAAAAATAAGACCGTAAAAGGCACTATCGATAATATTACCCACAGCACCTGCAAAGATGAGGGCAAAGGATACCAGCAGACCCATGTGGGCCTTTGCTTTTATCAGGCGACTTATGTATATCCATAGAAAAATGACGGCAACAATACGGAACAAACTCAAGGCCAGTTTGCCATAATCTCCCCCCAGGCTCAGTCCGAACGCCATTCCCTTATTTTCTACGAAATTGAAATATGCCCAGGTACTCCCAAATAAGGGCATATCCTCACCATACTGAAAATGGGTCTTAATATATATCTTCAGTGCCTGATCGATGATCAGTACCGTGAATATGATGGCTAAAAGCTTGGTCTTCGTGTTCACTTGCAGCTTTTTGGATTAATGTGCAAAAATAGAAATTCAACCGACATTACAGTAAATCATTTGTATTTATAACATTTTGGCGCATCAGGAATAAATGCTGGCAAGTACATCAGGAGGCATCAGGCCGCTGTACCAAAGAAATAAAGCAAAAAGTGAAAAGTGCATGAATTGATTGGAAATCCTGAGCTACAAATGAGTTGCTTAGCGAGGACATCCAAATTCAAATGCTAAGATGAATTAAATGCGGCATTGACATTATTAACGGGTGATTAGTGAATGTTTTACCAAGATGATTTATATAATTGTCCATAAATTTTTGGTATTAGGCGTTGATCGTTTGATGGTTACACTGCCGGAGCATAACGGAGATCTTTAGTAAGATGAAGGTAGCTTCATTGATGGGCGGCCGTCCCTTTTAGGGGTCTGATGTCGCTCGAAGCAACTTATGCAATGTTTTATTTTGACAGATAAGGCCGATTGTAGAGAGCCGGTTTTTTCCTTACCTCGAAATATACGGAGGGAAAAGAAAAAGCTATATCCCGGGTAATACCAACGTCAGGAAAATGAGACAAAAAGACCACGCTTAACACCCTACACCAGTGTCTCATCTTGGAGAATTTCGGGTGACTAATATTTTTTCCTGCCGAAAACTCAGGCAATGACTCCGGACCCGATGAGTTCTTCTCCTAGATACCACGCGGCAAATTGACCCGGCGCAATCCCTTTTTGCATCTCCTCAAACAAAATATATAATGCATCGGGTTTCCTGATGAGGGTAGCTTTCTGAAGAGGTTGTCGATAGCGGATGCGTACTTCCATTTCTATGGATGAGTCCGGGGATAACTCATAGTCCGGGTTGACCCAATGAATTTCATCTGCCTCAATCTTCAATGCATACCTATTGAGTCCGGGATGGTCACTTTGTTGGCCGGAAAAGACGATATTATGCCTGGTGTCAGTCTGTAAAACGAAGGATGGATACGGCCGGCCACCGATGTGCAGACCCTTACGCTGTCCGATGGTGTAATAATGGGCGCCGCGGTGCTCGCCCACTTTGATACCCTCCGTTGCTTCAAAGGTAAATGGAGAAGAAAGGGCCTCTATGTTTTCCGGAGATACCGGAATCTCATGGTACTGCACCAGGCGTTCCAACTCCTGAGGAATCTCGATGATATCGCCCTTCCTGGGTTGTAGTTGTTGCTGGAGGAAAGTAGGCAGATCCACCTTGCCGATGAAACAAAGGCCTTGTGAATCCTTTTTCTCGGCAGTTACAAGACCTTCACGTCGTGCAATTTCACGCACTTCTGACTTCAGCAAGTCGCCGATAGGGAATAATGCCTTGGCGAGCTGGTCCTGATTGAGTTGACACAGAAAATAGGATTGGTCTTTATTACCATCTTTTCCTGCCAGCAAATGATGACGGCCGTTAGCGTCGGTTGTCTTTCGGCAATAATGACCGGTCGCCACAAAGTCGGCGTCGAGCTTCATAGCTGCTTCCAGAAATACATCAAACTTGATCTCCCGATTGCACAGCACATCCGGATTGGGCGTTCGTCCTTTTTCATACTCCGCAAACATGTAGTCCACGATGCGCGTCTTATATTCAGCACTCAGATCGATCACATAATAAGGAATTCCGAGCTTATCCGCAACCAGCAGTGCGTCGTTTGAATCCTCTACCCAACAACATTCATTGGAAAGGATGACCTCATCATTGTGCCAGTTGCGCATAAACATGCCTATTACCTCATATCCCTGCTCCTTGAGCAGGTAGGCAGCGACACTGGAGTCAACACCTCCCGATAATCCTACGACAACACGCTTCATGATGCAAAGATATGGCAATTCAACATGAAAAGAAATCAGAATAATTACAAACAACAGGATGACAGACCGTTATAAACAGACTGTATCTCCCCTCGCCCGGGGCAAGCCACAGTTGATTGTCCGATATAACAAACCTGCAGGCTATTAGTTGTGGATTGGGGGCCGGTCATACAATTGCCTGCCTTCAGTCCACCCTGACCAGGCGACTCACTGCATGGAGATCACTTCCGTGTATCCGTATCAGGTACACGCCTGCCGGGAGACGAGTCCTGACAGGAAACCCTTCCGACAAGGACTCTCCGGGCACCATATAGGTATTGACTATTCTGGACGATACATCCACCAATTCTACCCTATATATTTTACTCTTTTGCGCTGTCTCCAGATAAATGACAAATTCATCACTGAATGGATTCGGGCGAGCAGTCAAATTGTCCCCGGCCAAACCAACACCAAAGACGTTGCTTGTTGTGTTGCCCAGCGGAAGATTGAATTCCTTGCCCCCGGAATTGAGGAAAAATTCGCCGGGCCCCTTTGCCCTGAATTCAAGGTAATAACCGTCCTTATAAGGCACCAGTTGAGTTCTTTTAAAACTAAAGAAATCATATTCCGGATTCACTTCATTGCCAAAAACCCCATCATTATCCTCTGATGATATTGAAGTGAGGCCCAGTTGGTATGCGGAGTTAGGCGCATGATAGCCCGGACCGGCATGAATGATGCGCTCAGCTTCTTCATCAGTAAAATAAAATCGGATGTTGTAAGGCTTTGCAGTGCCGGAGGCGGTATTGACGGAAAGGCTCCTGTCAAGATAATATTGCGACTGATCATGCCTTTGTTCGGTTCCGGTATTGAAATGTACACCCACTGTAAAAGGTTCAGGCTGCGGGTCTTCTGACTTGATGGCGGCGATGGTTCTGCCGTCGACGACAATGTCTTGCCAGTGCTGATTTGCCAGAAAACTGACCTTGTTATCACCGCCGACGTAGATATCAGGTCCCTCATAAATATGAATGTCATCGATGGCCATTCCTCCTTTCTGTACATTTTCATCGGCATAGAGGACAAACCTGAATTGAATCCCGGACCGATCGGTAAAGAGCTGTACCGGAAGAGGCAAGCCCGCCACATGCCAGTGATCATCCTGACCATCCCAGGCGAATGGTCTGTTGTACCAATTAATACTTCTATGTGTATTTTCCAGTATTTTCCAGGCACTTCCATCCACACTATATTCCACCCAGCAACTATCATATTCCACCTCTGTATCATGCCAGAAAGAAAAAGAAAGATAGGGTTCCTGCAGGCCGGACAGGTCAAAACACGGTGATGTAAGCGTAGAACGCTCATAGCCATTGTACCTGCCATCGGACGAGGTAACCATGGCAAAATCACCATTGGCTGCGCCTTGCAGATTGTCTTTGTCCGGTGTTGCACGTATCCAGGATGATTGAAATCCGGAAGAAATCCAGGTTTCATTGCCTGCCTCGAAGGTAGCCAGATAGGGGAATTGCCCGACGAAGCCATTGTTATAAACGGTATATCCCGAAAGCGTATCATTAGCCCGGTAAGTATCTCCCGGTGCGGCAACCCAAACCTTAATGGTGTGAGCGCCTATTGTTGACAGATCTGCCGGCAAGCCGCTTATTGTCCTCACCTCGGTGCCAAGCATCGGTGGAATGTCGATCGGTCCGGTAACCACACCGTCAACACTGTACCATAGCGATAAGGAATCCACCGGCTCATTCGAAGTGTTTGCTATTTCCAGGGTTATTTCTTCATCGGCAGTGAGGCCACAGGAATTGGGTGCGGGACTGATGATTCTGGTCACCTGCATATCCCTTTGAGACTGATAGAGATACAGATCATCGAAAGTATACCCCGAAAAACCATCTCTTGCCACAGCAGGTCCATCCACAAGCTGGCTTATTTTCAACTGTGTACTTGTGGAAAACTGCTGGTTGGCATCCCGCAGCAATTTATCCAATCTCAAACTTCGGATTGAAGTATAGGTTCCGGCCCGGGCCTCATTTTCCTTTAGGTTATATGCTTCAACCCAGATATCACTGTCACTTCCCCGAATCCACAACTTGGCCGTCAAACTATCTACTTTCAGCGGTGAATTTTGATTCAGATAGGATAATTCAAGATTGATATCATCGTCCAAGGTATATTTGCTTAGGTTGAAGGTAAATATTGCTTCATTCTGCACGGATGTTCCCTGATAATCGACATCCATAGTCAGGGCACCTTTTCCCGACTTGTTGAACCCTGACGGCACTACCATTCGGGCCCTTCCGCGTGGATTGTTGGAATGAAAATCAATTTCATCCACGCCGAGGATGCCTTTGTCCCCATTGCGAGCCACACCGGTATGCTGGTCATCGAATCCAAGGTGAAAAGTTGAACTTAGCTCCCGGCTTAAAACAATCTCCTTGTTCGGAATCTGCCTGATGAGTATCTCTTTTGCATTGTCCGAATGATAGGGTGAATCAAAGTTGTAGTCTATCCACACCCGGAGTTGATGATTTCCGGCTTCAGATAATCTCGCAGGTTGTTGAAAGGTATATTCGGCTGTTTCTCCGGGGAGAATCAATTCATTGAATACTTCCACCGTTTCGATGTTGTCGATGACATAGTGTATACTGAATCCCTGAGCCGCTTCCAGGCCTTTGTTAACTATCCTTATGGACACCTTCTCCTCATTGGTCAATGCTGTGGATGTCAACTCCCTGCCGAATCTCTCCGGTGATGTAATTTCAAGAATTTCAAGATCAAATTTGTGATCACATTGAACACCAAGAGTTTTGACAAACTGGGTATGATCACGTCGACTAACGCCGCCATCCGGCAACACAGCTGCGACACTGATCATCTCATCGATGTCCGGATTAAGACCGGCAAGCCTGTATGTTGTGTCGGTAGTAGTGGCGACAATCTCCATGTACGCGCCCGTTTTCCGATATATGTTATAGGCGCTTGCTCCATCTACCGTTGGCCAGCTCAAATCAGCTTCACCCCGACAGGTAGAGATATAATTAAATTTTGGTGAAGGACAAATGGTGAATCTTCCCGAAGTGTCGCCGGTCATTTTGTCGGAATGGATCATCAACCGGGCTTTGTCGGAAGTCACATTAGGCATGATGTAATTAAATGTCCGGATATTCTCTGCACGGCGGCCGAGTTCTGTCCAGGTCTGTCCATCATCCAGGGAGAGCGAAATCACTGTGGAGTCTCCGGTATTGTATGGGCTGCCCCATTGAAAGTATTGAAACTCGCCCGGGATGTATCTTTCACCCCCAAATGGTCCGTACAGTTCCATTTTTTTAGCTTCATAGCGATAACATAACGCATATTCCTGGCTGCCTGCGACCCTTTTGCCGCGAATGATGATTTCATACTTTCCGGCGACCGGATTCAGGATACTGACCTGTTCGAGATTGTTGAGGCTATCCACTCCCCGCACAGCCGCGTTGAATACATAGTCCGGATTGGGGTTGAGTACCCATGGGAGATATTGGCCGGTAGGGCCGACAACGATTAGATCGAGGTCGTTGATCAGTTGGCGGGTTGAAAGCGGGTTGGCAGGCGGATCAGTCCAGGCCAGTGAAAAGACAGCCTTAGCCTGACCCTCGGGAATATCAAAGTGGTATATATCTTCACTCCCTGAAAAGGCACTTCCGATATCATGATGATCTTTACCGGCCTCTCTTGCAGCCTTCATGGTATTCACCTTGCCATATCCGACAGAAAATTCAGGACCTTCTCCCAGCAGTTCATCACACGTATTGATTAGAATAGCCTTCAACAGTGCCGCTGATGGATATTTTCCGTTGTTGGCCTTTTTGTATGCTTCCTGCATCAAAGCAATGGCTCCTGTGACCCCCGGGGCAGCCATACTGGTACCGGCTGTGGTGTAATAGTCATTTTTGCCATTGCAGCTGGTAACATTAGTCCCCTGGGCCACAATTTCCGGTTTGATTCTGCCGTCTCTTGTCGGACCCTTGCTTGAAAAATCGGCAAGAGGTGTACCCTCCAGCCTCCAGATGGCGCCTACGGTGATACCGTTCTTGTTGCATTGCGGCCCTGAAAGGACAGTTCCATAACCGGCGATATGGTCACCACAGGCAAGCGTGCCACTGTTGCCCGACGCCCACACGTGCAAAAGGTCCTGATACTCATAGGTACTTTGATCCGCCTCTTCACTGAATATATTGTATTCGCCCATTGAATTGCAATCGATATTCTTATCCAGCACCGCATATGAATTATTGGTTACGCGGACATTGAAGTCATTGTAAAATTGATTGTCGTACGAGATGATATCAAAATAAGTGGCATTGACCAGTGTTGCTTCCTGTGCTATGCCACGGTGTTTATCCTTGAGGTTAGCCGCCCCGATCATGCTTCCTGCAGTATGAGGAGCATGGGCGGTCACTGAATCCAGAGCGAAATGGACTACCCTGTCATTCAGGTCTTCATGGAAAAACCCCCCTGTGTCACCATGACCGATTGTGATACCGGCGCCATTTAGTCCCAATCCACCATTTTGCAAGGATGCATTTGCTCCTTGTACTGCTTCCAGTGAGCGCTTGTAGAAGTTGAGGGGTGTAAATGCAGATATATTTTCGGAGATGGCTCTGACTTGAGCACCGGCAGCTATCTCCAAGGCAGATGGCCGGTCACAGGCAATCACCAAGTAAGTTTTGTCACCGGAAACATGATGAGAGATTATTTTTACCGGTCCGATCAGATTTTCAATCTCTGAATCAGACATAGCTCCATATAAGCTGATCCTAACCTCCAGTTTTTCGGAGTCATCCGCATCCACCACCTTACGGTCCAGTTTTAATGCTGCCGGCATTTCAAAGATCGACACTACAGCCTCATTTGCAGCAAGATCTTTCAATCCGACTGCATCGACCCTCACAGCAAACGTCCTGTCATCGATAAAATCCACAGGACTCAACCGATTGACAATCGAATCCCGAAAACCATTTATGGTATCATCCGCAAGTTGTATCCATACAATTTTTTCACGCGAAGGGTTGCGGCTTTCATGATTTTGAAGGACAACCTCTTTAGGAGGTGGGGTAAAACTGCCATGGACGGTATGTATCGGTTTGACAGATTGGCCATTGACCATGTGAGCAAGAGCAATCATGGCTATACCGAAAAAAAATCTGATGATGAGGTTCATTTGGAGTATTTTTAATAACATGAAATAAGAAGTATTTTTCAGTAAACTTAGTATAAAAATATGAAATAAAGTACACCTTTGACCATGTCATTTAGCAATATTCAAGGATTAAGAAAGGGCGGGTATCGGGGACCCAATCCCATCAAATACTCATTTGGCGGCATGAATGATTCGTGCTGCAAGACAATATTTTCCATTTGTTGCCACAATATGACTTGTCATTTGAAAAAATGATTTAATTTTATCAATCATTTAATGAAATAGAAAACATGAAAAAAAATTTAGGAACCGGCGATAAATTTATTCGCTTGCTATTGGCAGTTTTGATCCTTGCTTTATATCTAACAAATGCTATTTCAGGCAATATGGCCTTGCTGCTACTTTTCTTTGCCATTGTATTCGCATTGACATCCTATATAAGTTTTTGTCCCATTTACCAGATTTTCGGAATCAACACGTGTAAGGCAAAGGAGCAGAAATAGGCAGGATCAGCCATTAAACCAATCGGCATAATATCCGTTATATATGGATAATTACCGATTGATAATAATATCCCCGGTATCCATATAACATTATGCCATGCATAACAACTGGAATTTTTTACGCATATTGCGACTTGTTCTCGGAGCCATTATCCTGGTCGAAGGTATTCGAAGTGGAGAGGTGTTTTTCCTGATTTTTGGAGCTATATTTACCTTGATGCCATTGTTGAATGTGGGATGTTGCTCCGCGGCATATTGTAATCCCCGTCAGCAGAGGACTTCGGCATATAAGGACGAAGAAATTCACTTTGAGGAGGTTAAGTAAGAAACCTCCGTCGGGTTTTGAAGGATATTACAGGATAGACATCATCCTATGGATAACAATGCAGGTGTCTTTTTTACCTGTTTGGCGACAACTCATATCCGCCAATCTGTCCAATTTGTAAAAATTTTGATGTAACTTTGTGCGAATTTTCAGACAAATAACGTTATTAAGTCTACTGACTTATAAAACATTATAACAAAAGGAACATATACATTGAAGAAACATCAATCGGCACTCCTGTATTTACTCGTCATAGCGCTGATATTCAACAGTTGTGCCTCTCCACATAAGAAAAAGGAAGATGTCGGCTTGTTGGGTCGTGCCTATCAGAACATGACTGCATACTACAACGGGTATTTCAATGCCAATGAATTGTTGGATGCGGCCATGCTGGAAATCGAAAGCAAGCATCCGGACAATTTTCAGGAACAATTGATTATCTACCCGTATTTGCTGGATCAGGACTCCACAACCGCTTCAGGAACCCTGAATGCTGCCATTGAGAAACTCAAGAAAGATATTTACCTTCATCCTGCCAGTCATTGGGTGGACGACAGTTATTTTCAGATGGGAAAGGCCCTGTTCCTGAAAAAGGATTATGAAAGAGCAGAAAACGCCTTTAAATATGTTGTTCAGAATTATAGTGAAGCACAGCTTGCTCGTGACAAAGCCAACAGAATGTCGCCGGGCAAGAAGAAAAAAGCCATTGAAAAGGAGAGGCAGGAAGTAAAAAAAGAGAAGGAAGCCGAAAAGGAGAAAGTTCGGGAAGAAAAGGCCGATGCTAAAAAAGCAAAGGAGAAGGAAGCCAAGCAAAAGGCGGCGGACCGTAAGAAGGCAGCCAAAGAAAGAAAAAAAGCGGCCCAAAAGAAAGCCAAGGAAAGGAAAAAAGCAGCAGCAGCTAAGAAGAAGGGCAAATCCACCCCAAAAACCGCCCCGAAAACCACCAAAGCACCGGAATCAAAGCCCGCAGGCACAACAACTCCGGATAGCAAGCCGACTGACAACAAGACGGAAGTGAAGACGGAAAAAGCAGATACACAACCGGTAAAGTCCGTTAAGGAAGATGAAGACAATGTGGTAGCAACTAAAAAGGACAAGCCTTCCATCAGACCTAAAAACTACCTTTTCAAACACCGCCCGATATTCCAACAGGCACAGCTTTGGTTGGCGAAGACCTACATTCAACGAAGTAATTATGAGGATGGAGAGAGAATCCTCCGGTCGCTGCTCAATGAAGGCGGTACGTATGACTTAGTACGGCGGGAAGCATTGTTGGTTTCTGCCCAGGTGGATATGAAAAAGGAAAGTTATACGCAGGCTATAGAAAATCTGAACAAGGCCATCCCGATGGTCAAAGAGAAAAAACGCCGGGCACGACTGACGTATATCCTGGGACAGTTGTATATAAAGGCAGGCAATTATGATATGGCTACTCAGGCTTTTGAGCGGGTCGAGCGGCTTAAGCCCTCCTACGAAATGGCATTCAATGCTTCTTTGAGCAAATTTGGGTGTTCGGTCGCTACGGGAAAGATATCTGATGAAGAACTCAATTCCAGGCTGAATAAGATGTTGAAAGACCTTAAAAACGACGAATACCAAGATCAGATTTATTTCATGCTGGCAGACATCAATCTACGCAATAACGATATCGCAGCCGGAATAAAAAACCTGCAGAAAGGTATCCAGGTCAGCAAGAAAGGTCCGGAGGCCAAGGCCGAGAGCTACCTCAAGCTGGCCGATATTTTCTATAAACGGGATCAATTTGATTTAGCATATCATTATTATGACTCCACAGCAACTGCCTATCCGAAAACAAAGGAACGATTCAAGGAGATCGTTGACAGGAGGGACAACCTGAAGGATATAGCCTATAATATTGAAACAATCCAGTATCAGGACAGCCTGTTGATGGTGGGCAGGATGACACCGGAAGAACAGGAGGCTCTTGCCAAGAAACTCATCAAGGAAGCACGTGAAAAGGAAAAGCTTGCCACCGCATCCAATACAGGCTCGACATTCAACCCTAAAGTAGGCAGAGGCGGCTCTCAGCCGGCTGCTATTGGAGGCGGCCCTGCATTCGGCAATCCGGGCCAAATCGGTGGCGCCAAGCCGACAGCCTTCTTTGCCTATAATGATAAGACGCTAAAGGACGGCAAAAGACAGTTTGACAAAGACTGGAACAACAGACCTCTGGCCGACAACTGGAGGTATTCGGCATTACTTCAGAGTTTTGACAACAACACAAGCACCGATAAGGAAGAAGGTCTCTCTGCCTTATTCATTTCCAAGTCAGAGATAAAGAAGGTACTTGCTGACGTGCCGACCGATGCTGCAACGATTGCTCGTTCCGAAGCAGCAATTATGGATGCCATGAATGCCCTGGGCGTGCTTTATCCGGATAAAATCGAGCGCTATGATAAAGCAATAGAGGTGCTGGAAGACCTGCTACAGCGGTTTCCGGACAACCCACATGAACCACAGGCTTTCTATCAGTTGTACTTTGCTTATATGATGAAGGGCAACTCTCAAAAAGCAAATTACTATGCCGACCTGCTGAAGACCAAATACAACGGGAATCAATATTCGCTTTATTTCTCCGACCCGCAGTATATTAAAAATAAAGCCGATAAGGAGGCAGAGCTCAATGACTACTACCTTTCCACGTACACCTCCATGGAAAAAGGAGATTATGCCACAGCTTTCAATATGGCACAAAAAAGCGACAGCATCTTCGGCATCAAAAACATCCTTCGACCTAAGTTTGCAATGGTCACGGCCATGTCTCTGGGATACCTGAAAGGGAAAGAAACCTATATCTCCGCATTGAAGGATTTGGTGCAAGCCTATCCGAATACCATGGAAGAGAAAAGAGCCAAGGAAATGCTCAGACTCCTGGGTACCGGCTCAAATGCCAACGAGCAACAACTGGCCGAAGCCGAAAAGATATACAAGGCTACCGATGCAGATCAACACTTCATCCTGATCATTTTCAAGCCGGAAATTACCGGAACAGAAGAGGTTAGAGCCCAGGTAACCGATTATAATACGCGATATTTCAGCAGCGCCAACCTCAAGATAGCCACGATCACGCTTAAGGATGGCAATCAGGACAGGCAGGTCTTGTTAGTGAGGACACTTGACAACAAGATCAAAGCGATGGAATATTACAATCAGGCACTCAATAAAAAGGGGGACTTCATTTCGGCACGCTTCCCATACGATATGTATGCCATCAGCAATGCCAATTACAGGGAATTGCTGCGGTTAAGGTCCGCTGAACTTTACGATATCTGGTTCGAAAAGTATTACAGGAATTAAGGATCTTTGAAATAGGATTATAATTCTGCAACGAATTGTTCTATCAATGTAAGGATGGCATCCGGCCTTTCAGCATGTACCCAATGTCCGGCACCGGCGACTGTTGCCAGTTCGGCATAGGGAAAAAACTTTTTGATATCTGCCAAATCTTCATCAGCGACGTAATTGCTGTTGCCACCGCGAATGAACAATACCGGTCCCTGATAGACTATTTCTGATGCTATTGGCTGGAGGATGGTTTCGTAATTAGCTTTAATTACCGGCAGGTTCATTTTCCATTCAAAGCCGATACCTCCTTCTCTTCGGCTCAAATTTTTCATCAGGAATTGAAGAGTGCCCTCGTCAGGAATACGTTTTGCTAAAATGTTTTCTACCTCTTTCCTGGACCCGGCGTTCAAATCAACAGCCTCTAATGCGGCAAAGATGTCGTCATGTCCCCTTTCGTATTTTTTGGTTGCCATATCCACAGCAATCAAGCCATCGGTCACTGCCGGATACGCAAGGCTGAAACACATGGCTACCCTCGCGCCCATGGAATGCCCTATGATGACGGCAGAACCAATATGCAGGGCTTGCAGCATCTCATACACATCCGAAGCCATCAGCTCAATCGAAAAATCAGGAACATGCGCCGAACGCCCGTGATTCCTCAAATCAAAGGTGGTGACCCGCATCCGGTCACTCAACCTCCGGGCAATGGTCTGCCAATTATCAAGAGTGCCGAAAAGACCGTGCAGGATGATAACATCCGGGCCACTGTCGCCGTATTGCTTGAAATTTAGTTCGATAGGTCAAATATTGATTTGGTTGCCCGACAAAGATACTAAAACATTAATTTCCGAGTAAACAAGGAAACTGATAGAGGGGAGAAAGAGGCATTAAGGTGTTGAGAGCAGGCGAGGCTTCTTTGAAGACCAGCGCGTTTTGATCATTAAAATAAACCCATGGCTTTCTCAGAGGCGCTGATGTTTGGTTTTTTAATTTATACAGGGACAGATAAGACAGGAGGGCGATTTTGCGCTTATTGTTTTTGAATGTTGCCAATAAATCAATGCTATCTGCAAGTCAAATTTCTTTGGTCCTTAGGGATAGACCAAAGAGGATTCAGTAACAAAAGTCCGGGAAGCACACACTCCCATATTTTATGATTACCCTAAGGTAATTGGATAAAAATATTTATTTGTTGTATGGTGTAAAAGCCAGGGATTTCCAGCTCAGCCCATCCCGGCCACTCTCTCCTCCAATCAAGTCACACAAGAATCCTTCATTACCTCCTTTGGCCGTTAAACCTATGAAGCCCTGATTACTAATCCTGATTAAGGTAAATGTTTAAAACCATCCTAGGAAACACAGGACCAACAAAAAGATAGGATCAGAGTAGCCTGTTCAAAAGTCGACGACTCAGTGTCATAACAGTAAAATACGGTCTATTTGCAGGATCTGGAACCGAGTTGAAGAAATTATACCAAGATGATTTATATAATAGTCCATAAATTTTTGGTATTAACATCCTAAGACTGAAACATTTCAGATAATTAATCTGCTTTTTTATCGAGATTTCACTAAATTTGTAAACACAAATCGTAGCATGTGGATAGGGGTTTTATCACCCATAGGCATCACTAGTTTGGCAGGCTTCATAAAAGGAAGAGCGGCTCCGGCTCGTAGGAAGACAAGAAAGTATGTAACCTGCAAGGATTGGATAACGAACGAATTGTAAGACCGGAAAACTAATGATTAGTAACAAGTTGTCTTTTGAGGTCATTGATTTGGCATAAATCATTCAAAATTCACCACTATGAAAAACATACTTTTAAGTGTACTTCTAATATGGTCGGCAACAGAAGTCTATTCCCAGTGCTCTGTTGATGCGGTCAACCCGGATCTTTTAAACCAGACTGTTTGTGAAGGGGAGTCTATAATTCCTATCATAATTAATATCACCGGCTCCTTCAATGTGGATGGCTTATCAGGAACAGGGTTGCAAACGTCATTTTCTCAAAATAACAGCCAGTTGACTATTTTTGGAACACCAACCGTTGACTTGATTAATTATACGGTTTCTTGTTCCTGGATTGGCTTTACCGGGCCTTCAGGCACATCGGTAAGCGGGACTATCACCCGGGTACCTCTACCCACGGTCGACCAACCCTCCAACATCTTTGAGTGTGGGGGCACACAAGTAACGGTTATTTTCAGCGGAAGTAATGCCACTTCGTATTCCTGGACCAATTCCAATACCAGTATAGGGCTTGGCTCCTCCGGCAGTGGCAATATCAACTTCGTGGCGTCAAATGTAAACGGTACACAGACAGCCACCATCACCGTCACCCCATCCAATACCAGCTGCTCCGGCAGTCCAAAAACATTTACCATCACCATCTATCCAAGTCCAGACATCAGTGGTAATAATTGGGTGTGTGAAGGGAATCAAGAACAACTTACAGGTAGTGGTATGCCAGCCCAAAGTAATCCCTGGACCTCATCAAATCCTGATGTCGCAACGGTGGACAATAATGGACTCGTCACGGGAAATGTTCCGGGCACGGTTATCATTACCTATACTGCGCTCAACGGCTGTTTTGACCAGATCGGCTTTACTGTTTACCCAAAGGCCTATGCCGGTATCGATCAGAATATACTTTGCTGGCACCTAGAATACGCCTATATGGCAGCATCAGGCACAGGACAATGGGAACTTCTAACTACTGATCCGCCGGGTCTGAACTTAAATATTATTGATCCGAATGATCCCAATACAGGGGTTAACAACTTTTCCGGCCCCGGGACCTATATATTAAGATGGACCAATGAATTCGGGTGTTTTGACGAGGCTATCATCACGGCACAGGATATCTGCCCTTGTGAAAACCCGCCGGAAATAATATTAAGCATTGATGAAAAGAGTGTTTGCGGGGCTCAAGCCATAACGGTAGACAGCAATATCTTTTTAAATGCCAGTACCCTTTCTTTCTTTCACAACGGAAGCGGAACGCTGGAACATCTTGTCTTTCCCGGCAATTCATTCATGTTTACTTACACACCCACCCCTTCAGATTTTGGTAAAACCATTCAAATCACCATCGTGACAGACGACAATGATGGAAGCGGTCCCTGTGAGCCTGCGACTGCCATTTTTTTTCTGCACATTGACGGAAATCCCGAAGTCGGACCTGATATACAGGTTGACTGCGCTTCCCGGGACAGTGCCATCATCAGTGCCACGAGTGGAGAAGGTCTTTGGATTCTTATCGATACCGATCCACCAGGCATGACACTTGACATAGTCGACCCCTCAAATGTCAAGACTACCATAAAGAACTTCTCCGGCACCGGATATTATACTCTTATCAGACAGTTAACCTCAGGGTGTAGTGATACCCTCACAGTCGAGGCAAAGAATGATTGTGACTGTACGGCTCAGCCCGATCTGAATCTCAGTGCAACATCATTCACCACTTGTGACCTGAAAACCATCTCCGTCCCCAACAACACATATTTCAATGCGACTACGGTACTTGTCAGCCACAATGGAAGTGGTAATGCCTCGGTTACTCACACTTCTTCAAATACATTTACCTTCAGTTATACTCCGACACAAGCTGATACCGGCAAAACCATCACCCTGACCCTATATACTGATGACCCGGACATGAATGGCCCATGCTATGCGGATACCATGAAATTTGTGCTACAATATCATCTCATTCCTCATGTTTCTTCCGATGTGGCGGAGGTCTGTACAAAATCCGGAGGAGTTATCCTATCTGCTTCCGGTTCGGGCAACTGGAATCTGGTTTCAACAACGCCAGCAGGTCTAACTGTCAGTATATCTGAGCCTACATCAGCAAATACGCTGGTGACATCCTTTTCCGGACCGGGAAGTTATATCCTTCGTTGGACAACATCGGAGGGTTGTGCCAATGACCTGGCAATCACAGCAGTCGATTGCCCATGCGCACCAGACATTGTTCTGTCAACGGAAGGGGCATATTGCGGACAGAACAATGGCCTGATCCATGTCAAGGTGAGTAATGCTACCTATCCATATAGCTGTTCATTGTCAGGGGCAAAGAACAAGACCATCGACCATGTCAGTACCGATACAGTAATTTTCGATCATTTAGGCCCTGGAACATATAAGGTTTCAGTCATCGACGCTGCCGGATGTCAATCAGCCTCTGTCACACAGGTCCACGATGCCGGTAATACCTTAAGTCTTATCCTTGGGTCAGTGAAGCATTCATTTTGTGGAGATCACAACGGTAGTTTCAGCGCTTATGTTACAGGAGGGCGACCGCCGTATACCTTCACAGTCAATGGCAGCATGGTCTCTTATCCGGTTTCAATGGACAATTTGAGTGCTGGCAGTTATATGTTGAGTGTCGTTGATAATGCCGGTTGTACCAAAGATACTACGATAACCCTTCTGGAGAGTAATCCGTTTACGGCTAATCTGACAGATTCGGGCTTTGATTGCAACAGTGCCACGGGCATCATTTCAGTTACAGCCGAAGGAGGAAGGCCTCCATATGCCTATGCCCTGAACCATGGAGTATATGGAGAAAATCCAGTCTTTACAGGTTTAACACCGGATGTATACACCATCTCAGTGGTAGATGTGGATCTCTGTTATACTGAGTTGACAATTACGCCTTTTATCAAGGCGGACTTTTCAGCAGTCGATGATTACCTGCAATGGCATTTCCAGTACAATCCGCTGATTATTGATGTCATATCTAACGATAGTATAACCAATCCGGCAGATTATTCAGTCAGACCATTATCAGAAATCATTACAGATGATGATGGGAATGAGATAGGCAAGCTTTTTAACCGTGAGGTGGGGGACCAGCGAATGGAATTTTATTTTGATGGAGCCCGACAAAATCTTTACCCGGAATTGATAAAGATGCCATACCTGTTGTGTGAGACGGATTGCCCGGTCAAATGCGATACAGGAATTATATATCTATTGCAGAAGGTTCCTTGTACGGACGACAACGGTGGTTTTGTCAATACCATAACTCCGAATGGCGATGGCAGAAATGATGTGTTGATAATACCGAATTTTCCCAAGTGCAATGTTACACGAATGGCAATCAGAATATTCAATCGCTGGGGTAATGCTGTATATGAAAACTCAGAATACGGCAATGAATGGGATGGAAAAAATAATGACGGTTCGCCACTTCCGGAAGGGACCTATTATTATGTATTGTCTTTGAAAACCAACGATGGCAAGGATTATGTGATCAAGAATTTCGTTGAAATAATAAGATAAAGGGAAGGAAAAGCTAGTATTGTCAAGCGGTGTGTTAAACTTAACCCGTATTGTGGTGGGCATGGGGTGGATGTGGTAGATATAATTCCTCATTGTTATTGTGTGCTTAGAAATCCTTTAAATTCATTGCACTTCGCTGCATATTCCTATTTTTGTGGCAATAATCGTAATAAATGGGACAAAGAATATTTCCTGCTGAATGGGCACGTCAAAGTGGCGTGGCATTTACCTTCCCTCATGCCAACAGTGATTGGGGGCCATATCTGGAAATAGTAATCCCGACATTTGTTGAGATCATCACGCTGGTCTCCCGGCATGAAAAAGTCCTTGTTGTATGCCAGGATGCCGAGTTGGTCAGCACCCTGTTGAAAGATGCGGTTCAAGAGAATCTTATACTTGTCGAACTTCCCTCCAATGATACCTGGGCCAGGGATCACAGTGCGATTACCATCCTGGAGGAGGGGCATCCTTCCTTGCTTGACTTCATCTTTAATGGCTGGGGTCTGAAGTTTCCGGCCAATCACGACAACCTCATTACCAAAAGATTGCAGGCCAAAGGAATATTTGGCGACCTGGCAGTGCATACCTATGGACTGGCCATCGAAGGCGGAGCTTTGGAGAGCGATGGGACAGGCACTCTCCTGACCACCTCAGAATGTCTCCTAAGCCCTAACCGGAATCCTCATCTGAACCGTGAGATGACAGAAAATACCCTGAGGGAAATTCTTGGTGTCAATAGATTCTTATGGCTCGACCATGGTTATCTGGCCGGTGATGATACCGACTCACATATCGACACGCTCGCCAGATTCTGTTCAGAAGATACCATTGTCTATGTGTCGTGTGATGATAAGGAAGATGAACACTATGAGTCATTGAAGGCTATGGAGTGCCAGCTGAAGACATTTGCCCGTTCCGATGGCAGCCCTTATAACCTCGTTCCATTGCCTATGGCCCCTGCCCGTTTTCATCCGGAAGGGTACAGGCTTCCTGCGACCTATGCCAACTTCCTGATCATCAATGGTGCCGTACTTTTACCAGTATATGGCGATCCGAAACAGGACGACATGGCGGTAAGAGTAATACAAAAATGTTTCCCGAACAGGAAAATTCATCCGGTGGATTGTAATTCACTGATCCTGCAACATGGTTCACTGCATTGCATTACCATGCAATTTCCGGAAGGCGTCCTTTAACTACCTTAATGGTGATACCTTGACAGGAAATTTTCCTTTTCAATGCAATAGATAATGTTGACGGCAGCTTTTTCGCCGAAATATTCAATTTCCTTTTCGCCGACCTTGACGGCCCCAAGTCTTTCGATGGCAATCCGGGATCGCTTATTGACCGCACCGACATGGAAAAACACTTTTGATACGAATCTGAAGATATAGTCCATCATCAGGATCTTAACGGCAGGATTATAACCCTTCCCCCAATATTCGGGGTCATAGAAGGTATAACCAATCATGATGGACTCATCATCCGGATCATGACCATAAAATCGTGTGCTACCTATGGTTTTGCCATCGGATTTATTGACAATTCTGTATGCTCCACCGCTTTCCATAGCTCCCTGGAAGAAAGTCAGAAAGACATCTCGTTTCCATCGATCTTTGTTGGGATGTTGCTCCCACACCTTCGGATTGGAGGCTACCAGATAGAGCAATTCGAAATCGCCTACCTGTAGGGGTACAAGGCCGACAAAGTCATTTTCCAGAGGTTGTTGCAAATCTATGCTCATGACCGGTTCAGGTTTTGTCGGGTGTTATCCATTTTTCTACTTGTGGTGCCCTGTAATTTTCCATTTTGCTTAAAAGTTCCTCGATTTCATCACCGACAATCATCATCGAGCGATAGATATCCTTGAGAATCATTTCAGCTGCCATGCGTTCGACCAGCGCGATGAGCTCATCATAGTAGTGGCCGGTATTCAGGATGCCGATTGGTTTTTGATGCAGACCCAACTGTGCCCAGGTAAGCGTCTCGAACAATTCGTCCATGGTGCCAAAGCCGCCCGGCAGGACCAGGAAGCCGTCAGACATGGCGTACATCTTCAACTTCCTTTCGTGCATCGAGTCAACGACGACCAATTCGGTAAGACCATCATGTGCAATCTCACGAGCACTGAGAAAATGAGGAAGGATGCCGGTGACTCTGCCTCCCCGGGCAAGGGCACCATCGGCTACAGCACCCATGATACCTATTTTGGCGCCCCCATACACTACGCCTATGCCCCTCCCGGCAAGCAGGGAGCCGACCTTTCGGGCTATCAGGGTGAATTCAGGGTTGGCACCGCTGTTGGCACCACAGAAAACGGTTATGTTTTTCAAATGCATATTTTGAAAGTTATTAAGGGTATTGAATCCTTCGGTCTATCTATGTCATTGGCAGTCCTCAACATCCGACAAGGCCTTGTGTGTTATATCTTTTGTGTAAATGAATATTCAGAAGGCAATGAATAAAACCCGATTCAAAAATAACAATCATCGGTAAACAGAGATAAATTAATTTTCAGATTTAACTGAATGTCCTAAAAGGAAGGTAATACCATCTTCAAGCATTCAGAATAGAAGGATAACAAAGCCAAAAGAGTGTGCAGCCGCGCCGATCTGACGATGGTCTGACTAAGCCCACTTTTATTACATATCGGAGGCCGAAACAACCCCGGGTAAAAAGAAGTATTTCCGGCAAATTGAATATCAACAGGGAGTTTTCTGAAAACACTGTTCTATTTGGTTTTCATCCGAAAGCGGCCCAATCAGTATCATACTAAAAGTACGATTTCAATTTTATTTTTAATCAAATATAAATCATCCTGTCACCATTGAACTATCCGTAAATTCAAGGAATCATAGAAAAGGGAAGTTTACATCCTCTCATCTGTTCTGCTGTGCCGATTGAAGGATGCGGCCTGCGAAAGTTCGTGCATTTGACACTTTAACCTATTTCTACCACAAGGTTGTTTTAAGAAAGCTTTTCAGGAATGCTTTTGTGTTTACATTTCATTCATTCGCAATATGTAATTGACATAAATTTGTATCTTTAACCAGCCAAAGGCTAATATTGGAAACAACAATTAATGAGCAACAGTGTCAAATCCTGTTTATTTTGAAGAACATCTTCCTAAGACAGAAATGCTGGAAGTAAAGAAAAAGCATGCCAATCTGTCGATAGGAATCATCCGGGAACAGATGGAAATGGAAAATCGTGTCGCTCTGGTTCCGGCATCGGTGGCTTATTTGGTTGGTAATAACCATAAGATCGTCGTTGAAACAGGTGCGGGCATGCGTTCCAATTTCTCCGATCATGAATATTCGGAGGCAGGTGCAGAGATTGTACAAAGTACAAAAGAGGCATTCAAATGCGATGTCATCCTAAAAGTCGCACCGCCAACCCATGAAGAGTTGGACAACTTTCGTCCGGGTCAGATTCTGATATCACCATTGCAAATACCGCTTATCAACAGTGATTACATCAACAAACTGCGTCAAAAGCGGGTCATTGCCCTGGCCATGGAATATATGATGGATGATGACGGTTCGTTCCCACTTGTACGGATCATGAGTGAGCTAGCCGGCATCAGCGCCATCCTGACCGCTGCCAATCTCCTCACCACGACATCCGGAGGGACAGGCGTCCTTTTGGGGGGCATTTCCGGTGTGCCTCCTGCCAAGGTAGTTATCCTTGGTGGCGGTGTCGTAGCGGAGTATGCGGTGCGCACGGCATTGGGACTAGGCGCTTCGGTCTGTGTATTTGACAACAATATCTACAAATTGATGCGCATACAAGCCCGGGTAGGGCAGCGTCTTTTCACCTCTTCCATCAACCCCACCTATCTTGGCCAGGCCCTTTCCGATGCCGATGTGGCTATTGGGGCAGTACACAGCAAGGCAGGTCGGACACAATTGATCGTGTCAGAAGAGATGGTCGCCCGAATGAAACCGGGCAGTGTGATCATTGATGTTAGTATTGATCAGGGCGGCTGCTTTGAAACATCCGAAGTGACGTCACTCGATCGTCCGACTTTTGAAAAACATGGCGTTATACACTATTGTGTACCCAACATCGCCTCCAACGTACCCCGCACTGCATCCGTAGCCATCAGCAATATGATCACGCCGATCCTTGCCAAGGCCGGAAGTGCGGGAAGCATCGAGAATGTACTGTTTAGCCATATCAATTTGCGCAATGGCGTCTATACCTATAAGGGCTGTCTCACCAACAAATATCTTTCCGACCGATTTGCCATCAAGTACACGGACCTGGACCTGTTGATGACCTCGACCTTCTGATGACCAACGAATCTTGAGGGGGACGAAAAGGAGTTTTTTGGAAAAACAGAAGTAGGTAGGAAAATAATAGACGGCAGTCCCGCCACAACAAGACTTGAGGGAAACCGAATTAAATCAACTGCACAAATACGCCTGAAATGATGTCCCGCTTTGAGGAAAAGGCTCTAAAATCACGTGTACAGCGCTATTAATCTTCTACCTACTTCACACCCGAACATTTCCTGTTCCACATTGCTCTGTATCATTCGCCGGATCATCATCCAACTACCTGCATCTTGGCAAATTTGAGCATGATACGCTTATCTGAATCATCACCCGTATCAAACTGGATGATGGCCACCTTGTTGTCTGACGTGCCATCGATGGCTTTGATGGTGCCTTGTCCGAAACGAGGATGTACCACGGTAACGCCAACCTGAAAGGCGCTGACAGGGCTGGGCACAATGTCATGAATAGCCACATTGGCCTTTACGGGTTGTTTTTTAGTAAAAATGCCGGATACAGATGCGCGTGGCGCGCGATCCTCTACGAGATTTCTCGCCTGGTGAACCGGTGTGACCAGATTGTCTTCACCCACTTCATCCAGAAAGCGACTCGGCTCATTGTATGCAAGTTTTCCGTATTGGTAGCGGCTGGTGGCATAGGACAATGTCAGCAATTTCCTTGCCCGGGTGATGGCGACATAGAACAGACGTCGTTCTTCGTCGATTTCAGATTCGGATTTCAGAGACAGGAAGGAGGGGAAGAGATTTTCCTCCAGCCCGACAACAAACACACTGTCGAATTCCAGGCCTTTGGCGGAGTGTACCGACATGAGATTGACATGGTCGCCATTGTCCGATTCCTGATCGAAATCAGTAATCAGGGATATGTTTTGTAGATAGTCCACGAGACCGCGGCCTTTTTCAATCACCAAATCACCATTTTCATCGAGGACTTCCTCATCATTTTCCACATATTCCTTGATACCATCGAGGAGTGAGGTGATGTTTTCGAGGCGCCCCTTTCCTTCCGGAGTAGTATCTGCCTTGAGGACCACGGAAAGTCCGGATTTCTGATATATGTGGTTGGCCGCCTTATCCGCATCATTGTTCATAGCAAATTGATGCAGGCCTGTAATCATTTTCCTGAATTCATTGAGCACAGCTTGGGCTTTGGCCGGTAAGGGCTGATCGTCGATGGCTTCCCAGAATGACAAGCCTTTTTCTGCGGCATAGGCAAACAACTTTTCGATCGAAGTATCACCCAATCCTCGTTTCGGATAGTTGATGATTCGACGGAATGCTTCTTCATCCCGATGATTAACCACCAACCTGAAATAAGCCAGAACGTCTTTGATTTCCTTGCGTTGGTAGAATGAAAGGCCCCCATAGACACGGTAAGGAATATTGGCTCGTCGCAACTGTTCTTCGACGATTCTGCTCTGTGCGTTGGTACGGTATAGGACAGCGATTTCACTGTTGGTGATGTGATTGCGATTTTTATGTTCGAAGATGGCGTCAACCACCTTTCTGCTTTCCTCTACATCCGACAGGGCACGGATCAGACCGATTCTCCTGGAATCCGATTGTGAAGTCCAGATTTCCTTCTTGATCTGTCTTCTGTTGTGGGTGATGACATTATTGGCCGCGTTGACGATGAATTTTCCGGAGCGATAGTTCTGCTCTAGTTTAAAGGTCCTCAGCCCCTTAAAATCATTGTTGAAATCCAGAATGTTGTCTATGGTTGCACCCCGAAAGGCATAGATACTCTGAGCATCGTCACCGACAATACACAGGTTTTCTTTGCTCCCGGGATATTTTACGAGCTTTTTAAGTATGGCATACTGTAGGAAGTTGGTGTCCTGAAACTCGTCGACAAGCAAGTATTGAAATCTTTCTCGGTATTTCTCCAGGACATTCTCCGGATTGCGATGAAAAAGAACAAAGGTGTTGTACAACAGGTCGTCGAAATCCATCGAACCCGCCTCTTTGCACCTTCTTGCGTAACGCTCGTAGATTTTTCCGATCAAAGGCACTTTATTGAGCTTGTCCTGATTCATCAACTCTTCGTTTTGAAGATAGGCAGTCGGGCTGAGGAGAGCGCTTTTGGCCGAAGAGATTCTATTGCGGATCATGTTGGCCGAATAAAGCTTGCTATCCAGGTTCATTTCGGTCACGATATGGCTGATCATCGACTTGGTATCATCTGTATCATAAATGGTAAAAGAAGCAGGAAAGCCAATCTTTTCAGCCTCGAAGCGCAGGATCTTGGCAAAGATAGAGTGAAAGGTGCCGGCCCAAACCTTTTTGGCTTCGGGGCCAACGGTCTTTTCAAGCCTTTCCTTCATCTCTCGTGCTGCCTTGTTGGTAAAGGTCAGCGTAAGGATGTTTTGTGGTTTGATCCCTTGCTCTATCATAAAAGCGATGCGATAGGTAAGGACACGGGTCTTGCCGGAACCGGGTCCTGCAATCACCATGACCGGGCCATCGATGGTCGTGACAGCTTTGTATTGAACTTCATTGAGTTCATCTAGAAATGAAATGGAAGCCATAATTTATTTCTGATTGTTTAACTCATCCCAGAACTCCACCGCTCTTCGGGTGTGTGGTATGCAGATGGAGCCGCCCACGATGATGGCGACTGAGAGCACTTCAAACACCTCTTCTGTCGTCAGGCCTTCCTCATGACAGCGCTGGAGATGGTATTTGATGCAATCATCGCACCGCAATACCATGGATGCCACCAGGCCCAGCATTTCCTTGGTCCTGACATCTAGGGCTTCTGCCTGGTATGTCTGATTGTCAAGGCTCCAGAATCGCTTGATAACCTTATTGTCCTGGGCCATGATTCGGTCATTCATGCGTTGCCGATAGTCGTTAAACTCTTGTATGGAAGACATATGCTTTTTGGATAAATGTTTGTATAAAATATAGGGAATCAGACAGATAATCCCCGGATGATGTAAATATTTTTCATATATTAAATATCAATATGCAAAGTTAGTCAATTTGAATGAATTATCAAGACATCCTCTCCGGAAGGAAACAATAAATACCGGGGAACTATATGTCTGATATAAATGGCCGGTTATCGCAGTTATCTATAAAATTTTTAAAAGACATGAAAAGGATATCTCTTGTTCCCGGACAATATAACAACATTTATTTACTACAATAAGGAAAGATGATTTGCCCTCGAACTGATTCCGGGCAATGTGTGGCGAGGGGGGATTTCGAAGTAGGTAGGAAAATAATAACCGCAAATTGCCTTATTGCTGTAATGCTGTGGATAGCAAATCAAAAAAAGTTGAATTGAAACCAATTTTTAATAGGACAATGTCAGAAATGCCCTTCCCGGCTAACAGTTGAGTTATTACTTATCTACCCAGTTCACTTTCCCGACTCACCCTATCTCTTAGTCCCTTCAGGGAAGCCTACCTTGTCGGGATGTGCATTGAGTGATGCCAATCCATATTTAAGAATCCTGTTACGTCTGCCGGTCGTATCTTCCGGTTCTACGGGATAAGAAACAACAGCCTCCAGCCAGGCAAAGGTATTGACCCGAAAATAGACGGCTGCATGCAGGTCATCCATAGGCTTGCCGGGATATTGCTCCATAAAATCCTTGTCAGCCGCCTCTTTCAGACAATATTCCACGAATGTCAGGTCACTGGTAAAGGATATCTGCACAGCGGTTTCATTCCAGATAAAATCATCAAAAGGGCCGGAATAGTTGACCACCTGTGAGGTTAGAATCAGGCTGTTGGGAAAGTGAATCAGCCGACCGCTTTTCCGGTCATTGCCCAGATAGGTGCCGCTGACTTCTTCTAAAATCGTATCCAGGTAGCTGATTTCTATGACATCACCTCTTAGGGTGCCGATCTGAACCCTGTCGCCTACCTGATATGGTTTGCGGAAAATGATAAACAGCCATGCTATGAATGAGGTGGTCGGTGCCTGTAATGCAAAACCCAGCACCAACGAAATCAATCCGAAACTGATAGCAACCGCATACAGATTTTGAAAAAGAAAAGATACCACGACAATCAGGACGAAGACAATGGTTAGCAGCCGGGTGATCCTGAAGAGATTGTGCCGCGCTCCTTCAGTCTCGGTCCTCGAGTCGATCAGCCGCTCAATAATCCTTCCGGTCAGGAAGATAGCCGAAATAAGCGAAAGACTAAGGGTGAATTTCTGGATCAGTGCCAGATAATGTTCCCATTGTTTGAATATCGGCAAATTAGTTACATAATAAAGCACGAGAAAGAAGACAGAGAGCGCCGCATACCCGGAAATATAATAATTCTTTCTTGCTGTTTCCATTGTCATCATCAATACTTTTCTTGTGCCAGTGTGTTTATGTCTGCCACATCGAACATCTTCAAGGTATCATCATGGTTGAGGCTTGCCGCTACCATTGCCTTAGCTACGATGCTGATATGGGAGGGTCCGTATTTTTGGGGCATACCCAGTCGACGCATGCCCTTCATGAGGCTTACCACCCACCGCTCCATCAACCTGTCAGAACCCGGG